>UMET01014643.1_pt1 | contig 14425 bp, 5 predicted proteins | sample 1964821 | NCBI WGS metagenome assembly UMET01 (sample SAMEA4836027, study PRJEB28245) | human gut metagenome | biome: gut microbiome; material: fecal sample | place: Denmark | collected 2008
TTTTCAACCCGGAGAGCGCCATCAAGGCACGGGGTATGATGGATTCCGTGAAAGCGAGTCTGCCGGAGCGTTATTGGGGGCTGGCGGCCAAGCATCAGCTGGGCGTAGCCAGGCAGACTTTTGAGACGAGCTTGAAGCTGGCCGAGGAAAAGGGGGATTGGGGAGGATATGAGTCTTCCGTCATGGGAGCCGTGGAGTCCGGAGCAATTTCTCCCAATGAAGGGGAACTTCGATTGTTGAGGGGAAAGAAGAAGGAAACCCTTCAGGACTTTGGTAATCTATCCGCAACCAATCCGGACCTTGCCGCTGAAAAGATCAACCGCGGGGAGTTGGACGGCCTTTTTTCCGCCGCCGAGCAGGATGAGATGATGCGGTCTTTGCGGCGCCAGGACGACAGCAGGCTGACGGAGTTGATTGAGCAGATGGCTTCCAAGCCAAAGTCGCAGAGCACCAAACAGAATGCTGTTGATGTGATGATGTCGGGTCCCATGTACACCGATGAGGTTGGGTTTTTGGATGTTCTTTCCAGGGATGGCAATTTTGAAGCCTGTTCTCCTCAAATTGATTCCTTCATTTACAGGGTGGCAGATATGGTTCAAGCCGGCGAGGAAGGCGCAGCCTTTGCATCAAAAAAGGAAGATGTAATTCGCCTCTGCAAGAAGTACGGGAAATCCAGCGAGTTCAAGCAGGATGTGCTTAACCGCATGGATAAGCTTGCCAAGCGCAAGGAGGAATATCCGATGTTGAAGGTTTCCGAGCGCATGAAGGAGATGGAGGGAGCTCCATTGTTCCGTCAGGCGGATTACAATAACGCCATTGGCACCCTTGACGCCGAGGCGAAGAGTGCCTATCAACTTTATGCTGATTCCGCCAAAGGGTCCGACATGCCGAAGGACAGTGAAGACACGTGGACCAAAAAGTACAAGAAAGAGAAGATTGAGAACCTGCAAAAGAATCTTGCCGCCAAGACCGAGATTGCCGTGCGTGAACGGTTTGAGGCTTGGTATGAGGGAGAGAAGCAAGGAAGCGGGAAGGAGCCTTCCTATGTTTTGCAGGAGGACATGCTTCAGACTATTTTAAGAGAGACTACTGGTCGCAATGATTTGGTTGTTCCAAGCCGCGGGCGATTGCTGAATGAATACCAGCAAAATGTCAGCGAAAAATGGAGGGACTGGAACAAAGAGCGATTTAGCGCAGGCCCCAAGAAGTTGGCTGAAGCTGAGAAACAGGCTCTACAGCAAAAGGAGGTGTTGCGGAAGCCTGTTACATTCCCCGCCACGGTTTCCGTGGATACTGTGAATACAAATGCCCCCGCCGGTATTCTCCTTCCTGAAAGCATGAGAGGGCGATTTGGAGATGATCTTTCCGGTCTGGCCGCCCTAGTTCCCTCTTCCTCTTCTTCCCGCCGCGGGAAGCCGCTGCCTGTGGTGGGTTACACCAAGGAGAGTTCCCCGCAGTTGACCTTATCCGGTGCCAGTAAGCTGCGGATGACGTTTTCCTCCAAGATGGATGTGAATGTGACGATCTCCCCCGCAAGTCCTGAAATGAAGGAGTTTTTCAAGAGAGAGTATCTGGGATATGGCGACGGAGCGCCCCCTGATGATTACGGACTTCTTCCAGCGGAGACGGCTACCCCCGTTTCTTCCGTCTACACCAATGATGCAGGTACGACCAATTCACTTCTTCCTCCCCTTCAATAATTTACAATACTAACATTTAATATTTTATGGACTATTCGTCTTTTGCGGAAACTAATACTGACGCCACTGTGCAGATGCTTGAAACTCCGGAGGCAGCCATTGAAACCGCGACCGCTCTTCATCAGGAACCAGACAACAACCTTTTGAGTGGAAGCGACGTGATGGAAACTACTCCTTCCATATTTCCAGCTCCAGTAGATGCGCCCGAAACGGAATTCCGCCCACAGTTAACGGAGCTGGAAGCCCTGTACGAACAGGGGGCTACGATGATGTACGGCATGGCGGAGCGTGAAGAGAAACGCAGGAGGGAGAAGCAAGCACGGCTGATGGATGTACTGCGGGCCGGGGCCATGGATGAAGAGGGTAGAAAGAAAGCCACAGAGCTCTGGGGCCAAGACACTCTGAACCGCCTGGATTTGGCAAATGAACATGACCGAGCCTATATGCTTGGGAATCGTCTAATGGAGACTATCGGTGACGGCGATAGAGATATAGGGCATCAAATTTACAAGAACGCCAACAATTTGTGGGGGACAGGTGTTGTCACAGCAGACCAAATATGGAAGGATTTTCAGGGGAGGCATCAGAAGGACCTGGATGCCTATAATGAAAATCTGAGGTTGATACGGCAGGAACAGGAAGAGATTTCCCGCCGGATGGTGGATTGCGTTGCGGGGAAGGAAGGCAACTGGGATGCGTGCCCTGCTGATTTGCTGAAGTATGCCGAGAGGCCGCAGGAGGCCGCCGATTCTATCATGAGGGCGCGCCGGGCGTATGCTTTTGCCGAGAGACGAGGATTTGAGGATGTCTGGCGTTCCGACGCGCTGGACATGGCCGATCTGCTCACGGTGAATGTCAACGGGAACGAGGTGCTGGACCAGCAGGCGTTGAGGCTGCTGATGACCGCGGTTGACCGGAAGGTTCAGGAGAGCCAGACGGATAGCACAGCTTTCTGGCGCAATTTGTACGGGAGTTTTGCCGACACGGTGCGCGGCGCCGAAAGCCTGGGCATCAAGACGATTCAGGCCGTGCGTGATGTGCCGGGGATGGAGGGCGTGGAAAACCTGTATTCTGGGACGGTGGCGTCCGCGCTGGGCATGAAGGGGACGTTTGACGGACAAAGGCAGCTCTACGACCGTTACGAGCAAAGGCGCGGGGCACTGAACACGATGCAGGATGTCATGCACGAGTTCGGCCAGCGGATGCGCGGCACGAGTCCCGATGCGTCCTGGTACGTCAAGGCGATTAACGGAGCCGGAAATATTACCGGACAAAGCCTTTCCTACATGGCTCCCGGAGGCTGGGCCCTGGCCCTGGCCGGGGATATGGGGCACGCAGGCAACGCTGCCGCCCGCAACGGGGATTCCCTGGTGGACGTGACGATCAACGGCCTGCGAAACACGGTGGAGGAAAAAGGGTTCGGGGTGTTTTCCGTGTTCGGGCGCATGGGGGCCATCAACAAGCTGCTGACCAAAACAGGAACCGGCGCTCTGGCGAGGCTGGCCGCGAAGGTGCCGGGACGCACGTTTTTTGCAGGGACAAGAACCGGCAAGATGCTTTCCGCCCCGGCGTTTGCCTACGTGGAAGAGATGGGCGCGGAACCTCTGGCCGGGGAGGTGTTCGAGTGGACGGCCCGCAAGCTTTCCGGCCTGGTGGGCGCGGAGGTGAAGCCGAAGGATTTCGAGGTGGTGGGGCCCGTGTTGCAGGCGATGGGGGATGTGGAGCAGTCCGGCGGGTGCGCCTTGTTCGTGGCGGCCATGGCCGCCGGCCACGCCCCCAGGCTGAAACAGGAGGTGGCGGCGTTCGTGATGGATGCCCAGCGGGCCCAGCTGGCCGGTTATACGAAGAAGCACGCCGAGGAAATGGCGTCCTTTTCAACCATGGAGCACAAGGCCGCCCTGGCCCAGCGTTATTTCGAGTCTGATGTTTTAAAGGACCCCGAAGGAGCCGCCGAACGGGCGCGGAGGGCCGGCGCCGAGCTGGCGGAACGGCAGGAAGCCCGGCTGTACCAGATGTCCGGCGCCCTGGATAGGGTGCTGGAGAAGGCCAATATCGGCAGCATCCGCAAATTGGAAGGAACAGACAGGTACGAAGTGAGCCTGCGGGAAGGCGCCGAAGTAAACGGCGTGCAGATGGAGGAAGACAGGACCGTGGAGATGAGCGAGGAGCAGACGGGCGCCCTGGTTCAAGTAGTGCTGCAAGGAGCCTATCTGAATGGGGTTCGCTTGATGCAGGATGCCATGCTTGGGAATGCCGCCGTTTCGGAAGCCGGGAAGATGGATTTCATTGAAACGCTGGACATGCTGTCCGAGGAGGCGCCGGCGGAGTACCGGAAGGCAGCCGCCGAAACCGGCGGGATGACCGTTCCCGGGTTCATGGATGTGGCCGCCCGCGCCCAGGCGCGGATTGACGCGATTGTCCGGGAAGAGGGCGTGTCCGTCCAGGAAGCCCGAAGGAGGACGGATGCCGAGGTGATGGAGAAGGTGCAGCTTGGTTCCATTGCCGATTTGGCGGCGTCTTTCGAGAGGCGTCTTGATCAGGCGGTGCGGTCTGGAGAGATCACGAGGAGGCGGGCCGAAGAGATCAGGAGCGGCACGGCGGCGGCCAGCGCCGCCCACCGGTTCACGATGGCAGCCGACCCGGGAAGTTCTCTGCTGCTTTACGCGGGGGGCCACGCCCGGACGGCCAACGTGATGGAGGATGTGCAGGAATCCGCCCTGGTCCATTACATGAATCTGACCGGGAAGGATTGGCAGGATTTGTGGGAGCATTTGCAGGCGGCGGATGCCGTGCTGGGCCGGTATGGCGTGAGTCTGGGAACGTATGAAGGGCCGGCGCATGATGCCGGGGACGTGGTGGAGAGCTTTTCCAATTTGTCCCTGTCTTCCTCCCTGGCGGATATTGAGAATCTGCCCGTGCCCCAGTGGGTGAAGGATACCGCGGAGTTCGCCCTGAAGAATCTGGAGGATTCCGCCCGCATCATGCGCATGGGCGAGCAATGGAACGAGTTTGCCGCCACGGAAGAGGGAAGGCAATTCATGAAGGAGCACGGCGGCTTGGCAGAGGCGCTGCAAGCCGTGGGCGTGAGTACGGAGAACGTTTTCCGCCAGGCGCGGATGGATGCCGCCCAGAAGATGGATGTGGAGATGGTTCACGCGGACCTTGTTTCCGGGAGGGTTCCGGGGGATGCCACACTGACACTGGGGGAACTGGAGGCGCTGGAAGAGACGATGGCGCAGATGGACGCCGCGGAGGATGTGGAAGAGACTGCGGAGGATGAGGAAGGAGCGCCCCCCGTTGCCGGAAATCCGGCTTTCCCCGCTCCGCTGGTGGAGGATGCCGGCGGCGCCCTGGAAGGGGTGGGAGAAGAGGCCGAACACGACGAGGAGACCGGCGCGGAGTTCCGGGACCATGCGTTTGTGCGGGTGGCTCCGGACTGTGTGTTTGCCCAGGTGCGAGTGGATGCCTTGGCCCTGGCTCCGGACGTGGAGCAGTTCAAGCAGGGGGATCATAATGAACGCGGGGCCGTGAAGGGGCGCGAGCTCCAGGGAAGGTTCCGGGAAGATGCCCAGCCCGTTTCCGTGTGGCGGCGCAGGGATGGAGCCCTGCATGTGATTACCGGACGGCACCGGTTCGATCTGGCCGTGCGCGACGGGGTGGAGTTTATTCCGGCCTACGTGTATCAGGAAGACGAGGCGCATGACGCCACCTGGGCGAAGATGCACGACGTCGGGCAGAATATGCTGGACGGCCAGGCGTCCGCGCTGGAGGTGGCCTTTTTTGTCAGGAATTCCAATATGGGCCGGGACGAGATGGAGGCCCAGGGGTATTTGCGCCCCGGGTCCGCCAATGTGATGGGCTGGGATATTGCCACCCTGGCTGGGGATGAGGTGTTTACCCGCCTGAAGAACGGGGTGATTACGGATCATGAGGCGCACCGTATCTGCCGGCTGTCTGGAACGGAGGCGGGGCAGATGCTTGCCCTGCAGCTGCGCGAGAAGGGGAAGCCGTGGGATTACGTGGCAGCCTATGTGAAGGAGGCCGACCGGGTGGCTGCGGAGAAATCCCGGGAAGGTGAGGCATTTGATTTATTCGGCAATGATACGTCCTGGCAGGAAGATTGTGAAAAGGTGGCCCGCTTTACGGCCAGGGGGATTGCCCTGATTGCCGAACGCCTGTCCCTCCTGAAGAAGTCCAGGGGCATCAGCCGGCGCAAGGATTTGGCGGGCAAGATGGGCATCCGCCTGGAGACGGACGCCGATCTGAATGCGGCCATCCATGATTTGGAAGCGGCCAAGGGGGCGTGGCAGTCCCATGACCCGGCGCTGCGCCTTCATGACCGCGCCCTTGCCTGGGACGGTACGAGCGAGGTGAATCCGTTCGAGCATGTGCCCGTTTCCGGGGCGACTTTTTCCGTGGTCGCCATGGATAGCTCCGGAACTGTCCTGGAGCCGGAGACGTTCGTCACCCGGGAAGACGGAAGCCCTGATTGGTTTGTGATTCCTCGCCGCAAGGGGCAGCCCTCCATGCCGGTGCGGCTGCTGGTGGGTTCCGATGTCGGGGAGCATCGCGGCTACGGCCTGACGCATATTCTGGCTTCCCGCGGGTTTTCCTTCTGGAAGGACCGTTCCCCGGAACGCTATATCAGTTCCATTCTGGCGAATGTGAGCGAGCTTTACGAGGTGGCGCCCGGGCGTGAGCTGCTGGTCAAGGGAAGGCAGCCTTCTTCATGGATGCTGCTGCAACTGGACCGTCAAGACGGGTTTTATTCCATTGTTTCAGCTTATCCGGTGCGGCAGGGCAAGAAGCCGATGGGAAAGAAGCTCCCCCTTGCAGAGCGACAACCTGCAAACGCGAATAGCGGCACCGCGCGCCTAGGTCCAGGATCGGCAAGCAAGGCCGCTCTGCCGTCCCAATCCGCTGGCGGGGGAGATGGTTTTTCCTTACCACAAGGGGCGCGTGTTGTCAACGTGAATGAAGTGGAATGCCGGTTTGACGACGGCGCCATTGTTCCGGCAACGTTTTCCCTATCTCCGGAAGAAGAGGCAATCAGGCAGGAAGCTGTGGCTGCGGGTACGTTCCTGAAGGCTCCCAACGGGGAGGATACGAACCTGACGGAGGATCAGTGGCTTTCCGTGCGCACGGAGGCGTTTAAGCGTTGGTTTGGGGATTGGGAGCATGACCCGGAGCATGCTTCCAAGGTGGTGGACGAGAACGGGGAACCGAGGGTGGTGTATCACGGGACGCGGCATCAAGGCTTTACGGTGTTTGAGAAAAGCATGATGCGTTCAGGCGGCGCCAAGAAAAACAAGGGAAAGAATCTTTACGGAGACGGGTTTTATTTTGCCGCGGATTACTATACGGCACAGAGTTATGGAAGAAATATCCTCGAATGTTTCCTTAATATCAGGAATCCCGCTCCTAACGATTTGATGTTGGATGCGGAAAATGACGGCATCAGAGGCAGTGTGCCGGGTAGTGTCATTTTAATCGCTTTCGATTCTACACAAATCAAGTCTGCCACGGATAACCGAGGTACGTTTGACGGAGAAAACCCGGATATTACGTTTTCCATTCGAACCGAAGAACCGCCTAAGAATACAGGAATTGGGTATAAGGTTTTTTATCGGGGTAAGGATGGGAAACTCTATCCTCCAATGGTCGCCAATCCAGATGGAAAGGATACGCCTGTCGGTGTCTGGTTGGACGCCGACGAGGGAGTGCGCGCCGGTGTAAGCAAGACGGGACGACCCCGTGTGAAGGCTGGGGGAAAAGGCACACAGGGAGGAAGCGGCACTCTTGCCTATAGGCCGGGCTGGCATCTTGGGGAGATTCCCTATGCGCTGCAATTTAACCGCCGGAACCCACAGACGGGGGAGAGAGATTTGTTCCCCGCTGATTTTGTTTGGGCGGAAGTGGAGTATGCAGCGGATCACGATTACCAGCAGGAGGCCATGAGCCATGGTATCAATCCGTCTGGGAAGTTCCAACACTCTTTGGCGGGGCTCCCCCGTATTCCGAAGGACGGTTTCTACCGATACCGCACCAACCCGAATCCGCAGACCGACCCGTGGATTATTACAGGAGCCATGAAGGTGAGGCGCATACTTTCCAAAGTGGAAGTAGATGATCTTGTCCGAAAAGCAGGGAGGGAACCACAGAACATGGACCCGACGGCGAGTTTTTCCCTTGCTACAAGAGAAAGTATCTGGGTGACGCTGGAACAGGAAGCACAAAAGAACCGTCTGAATGTCCTGCGCAACCAGACGGCAAAGGCACTGGAAACATGGCGCCGGGTTTGCGCGGCCAACGATTTGAAGCAGGGGGACGGAGCAGAGGCGTTCGGGCGCGTCATGGCTGTGGTGGCGTCTATTTACAAGACGCTGCCGCAGGGATACAGGTTCGGTCTTTATCCCTACATGAGAGCCGCCGAGAATCTCGCCACCCGTCTGGAGGACGGCCAGGCATGGCTTTCCGAAGAGCTGAAGAAGGAGACGCTGATGGACGATACCAGCGAGCGCATGGATGCCGTGATCGACAAGCTGCTGGCCCGCACGCTGGAACAGGCGGACCGATATGCCATCGACCAGCTGCGGGCGGAGATGGTTGCCCGCATCAAGGCTGTGCAGCCGACGAAGAAGGCGAGCGGGAAGTTCAATAAGGGAAAGTTGAGTGCGGAGGATTACAGGCATTTGCACGGGATGGTTTCTATGATGAATACGGACCTGGAGGCGAAAGAGAAGCGGATGCTGGAACTGGAGGGCGTGCTTTCCAGCAACCAGTCCACCGACGAGGAGCGGGATGCCGCCGAGCTGGAGCTGAAGGATTGGCATACGTTCGGACATTTGTCCGGTATGGGGCTGGAGCAGACGCGCGCCTGTGTGCGTGCCCTTGCCCTGTTTATCACGACAGGACGGACGGCCTGGTCTGCCAGGCTGGACGAGGAGAGGCGCCGGACTAAGTTCAAGGCCGAGAAGATTGTGGAGGGGCTTGGACAGGCCACGCCCCAGGGAGGACGCAACGCGGAGGAGGATGCGAAGGCGTCCACGAAAACGAAGGTGGCCAAGTATCTCAAGTACGGCTTGCAGTCCTATTCCCAGATGTTGAATGGATGGAAGAGGATTCCCGCCCTGCGCGATCTGGCTCATGGCGAGGTTACTGCGATTGCCGAGGCGAATGTGGCGTTGAGGAATATGAAGCATGCGCGGGACCGGGAGGTGACAGCTCTGGTTAAGCGGTGTTTTGGCGTGCAGCGCACCAGGGATGTGGCAAAAGCTCTGTCCGATTTCAAGAAGACCGGGGATTCCGGCGTGGCGCTGAATCCGCTGGTGAAGGTGGAACGCACGGTGAAGATTGCCGAGGCCCGCGAGTGGGTAAGCCTGTCTTTTGAGGAGAGGGAGGAGCGGCGCAAGGCGATCAAGAAGGAGTACAATGACCGGGGGCTTTCCGATGACAAGGCGTCCGTACCGGAAGCTCTTATTCCGGAGATGCGCCGGCAGCTTGCCGAGTTGGATGAACTGGTGAAGGCCGGAGACGGACGGGCCAGGAGGCGGAAGAATATTACGGCGAAGGCGGATGTGGTGCGCCAGGGCAAGAAGGGAGAGACGTTGAAGGTTTCCCGCGCCCAGGCGATGTATGCCATTTTGCTTTACGAGCAGGCCGAGTACGTGGAGACGATGCGGAATGAAGGCATTGGAGAAGCGGAGGTGGCCCGCCTGCGCCAGTTTGTGGGCGCCGAAGGGCTGGCGTTCGGCTACGGATTGCGGGAGATGATGAACCGGCAGGGAAAACTGCTGGCCCGCGTGTACGAGGAGCGGGAGGGGGTTCCCTTCCCCGCGGTGGAGAATTATTTCCGGGCCGTGTTCCGGGCGGACCACAAGCTTGATACGAAGGCGTCCTTCGGGGAGCAGACGAATGCCGTGGCCGGCGGAGCGAAGTATGGGATGCTGATTCCCCGGCGGAAGCACAATCTGCACCTGGCGTGGAATATGGATTGCGAAGCCGTGTTCCAGGCGGCGAGCGCCGAGGTGGAGAATTATATTTGCACGGCAGATATTACTTCCCGCTGGCGGGGCATCCTGGCGGACAAGGAGGCGGCAGCGTCCCTGAAGGAGCATATGGGGCGCCACGGGATCGATTCGCTGCGGCACTGGCTGGACGTGATCGACGGGGCCGGAGTGATGGAGGGGGGCGCCCTGCTGGCCGGGGCCCAGGCGACGAGCCGCTTCCAGAGCGCCAAGGCAGTGGCCCTGTTGTCCTGGAACGTGCTGACGATGCTCAAGCAGACCAGCGGCCTGATGCACGGGATGTTTGCCGGGGAGGTGGGCATGGGGAGTTTTCTGCTGCACCTGGGGCAGACGATGTCCATGAGCGGACGCATGGGGGTGTTTGAGATGATGAAGACGGATTCTTTCCGGGCGAGAACCAATGACGCGCAGGCGCAGATGGTGAGCCAGTTGATGGGGTATGCTTCCGATCAGCATTACAACGGGGCGATTCGGTTTTCCATGGCCGGCATGAGGGCTATTGAGAAGATGGACGTGTGGAGCAATGCCGTATCCATGACTGCCCTGTATAATGCGAAGTGGGCCGAACTGGAGGAGGCCGGCAGAAGGACCGGCGCCCCGATGACGGAGGATGAGATGCACGCCCTGTGCATGCAGAGCGTGACCAGGGCGCTGGAGCTGGTGGCCCAGCCGCTGACGCAGAGCCAGAAGAGCATGCTGGGGACTTCCACTAGCCTGTTTGCGAAGATGGCCTGTTTCATGAGCTCCGAGGTGCTGAATAAGGTCGGAATGATCGTGTCCCATGTGAGCGCCGGGAATTGGGGGCGGGCTCTTGCCCTGTACAGCGTGATGTCCGTGGCTGAACAGTCGGTGATTGCCCTGTGGCATGCCCTGCTGGATGACGAGGACGAGTGGGAGAAGAACGGCGGATGGTTCGGCGCCATGCTGGGGGCTCCTGTTGCCATGATCGGCGGGGTGCCGATGCTGGGCGCGGCAGTGGAGTTTGGCTACAAGCAGGCGACGGGCCAGCGCATTTACGTGGGCACCGCGTCCGGAGTGATTGATTATTCCGCGATTCACCGGGCAGCCAAGAATACGTGGAAGGCCGTCACGGGAGAGAAGGAAATGACATTTGCCGATTGGGCGGAACTGATTTTGCTGGACGCCAAGGCGGCGGCCTACGTGGCCGGGGCTGGCGCCGGGAGCCGCAGCAAGGCGGTTGATTCCGTGGCGTCGTGGCTGCTGTCCGTAGCAGGGGTGGCGAATTTGTCCAAGCCGGGGTTTAGCTTGGCGGAGTGAGGGTAAAAAGACACCCTCTCTGGAAGGCTGGAGAGGGTGGGATCAAAATATCTAAAAGAAAAGTGCGACTACTTAAGAATAGTCTCTGCTTTAACAACTTTTTCTTTTGCTTGTTTCTCCAAATTTGGAACTACCCTAAACATAGACGCAAGCTCTTTTGCATCTTCAATTGACATTCTAATTGAAAATTTGCCTGTCCCTGGATCATTAAAAAACAACTGAACATGAGAACTTGTTTTTCCAAGCACATCTATCATAGATTCATTCAACATGGATATAAAATAAATATCAAACGAATACTTTCTTGGATTTTTTTCTAATGGAGCATAGTAAGAGGCAACAAATTTATTTGTTTCTAATTCACTATCTTCCACTATGTCGGCCCATTTTGTACATTTTTCTAAACTTTTTGCTATATTAATTGCATCTTTGTTTGAAAAATATTGTACAACAAATCTAGGGTAGATATTTTTTTTACTTTTATCTTTTGGATGTATAAAAACCACCAAGTTACACCATTCATCACTTGAGACATACAAGTGTATTTTAAAATCACATTCATTCAAACAATGTATATTTAATATTTTATCACTCTTTACAGAACATTCGGTTCGAGCAAATGAGACTCCCGAAATAAATACCCACACCACAAATATCACATATAGAATCTTCATAGTGTTTCAATATTATTTGCTGGTTCCTCCACAAATCTTGCAGTTATCACCGCTTCCTGTATCACTCCAATACCCTTTACAGTTGTTATAGTACCGACAGGAAGAGTTATGCGTCTTCCCGGTTGAGCTGATCCAGTATTTCTTTTGCGCGGCTTCTACTTTTACAGAGGTCTGAGTGCTTTCCACCGGGCAAGCTCCAATGGAAGCCACGGAGAGGCAGACAACAGAGATAGCAGAGAGAAACAGTTTTCCCATAGTCATACCAGAAAGCTATGTCTTTTCATGGAGAAAGACAATAAAAAAGCCCCCTGGCCCGAAGGCCAAGGGGCGAAGTATCCTAACGTAGAGTGAGTAAATAATGACTTCTCTTCCGGAATATGCAAGCCTTAAAATAACTATTCCGTTAAAATGTCGGCCAGTTATGTACCGAATAAGGTGCAAAGTCAGTTATATTCTGATCCAACTCGTCAAAGTTGTTACATAGATGCCCGATATACGTCCTCCATCCATTGGTACAATGTCTTTGTACTCCGGATTGATCGGCTTGAGAACATATTCCAGCTTGCCGGTTTCCGGATTTTTACGGCGTCCCAGTTTTTTGAGAGTGACGCCTCGTTCGTCATTGTACTCCACAATTGTTCCTACTTTGGGAATGGGGGGAACGGTATATTTCTTCACCACGATAAGAGAACCGTCCATGATTTTAGGCTCCATGGACTTCCCGTTGACCCGCAACACGTATTCTCCTTTTCCGAGCGGCCTGTCTGTACGGATCATAAAAGGTATCGTATCTCCTTCTTCCAAATTGCCTGCTGCAATATTACCGATGACCTCCGCCTCTTGAGCAGGCACGGGATTTACTGTACGGAAATAGCCCTGATGACTGCTTTCCTCTTTCTCTCCAAGGTTGATTTGGGGCTGGTTGGCACACCACTTTACAGATAGAGAACAATACTCGGAGAGTTTCATGCCACGGCGGAACGCTTCCTGTTCGGCCTTGTGCAGGGTAGCCATGTCTATTTCCACGGGTAGCCGGAACTTTGTCTCCATTTCAGCTTCACGGTGGAATTCAGGCCCGTACTCCTTCTTTCCGGTGATTTTGAAAATAAGAGTCTGAATAGTCAATTGAGCCTTAGAGGGAACCCCCCGATCTGACGACAGCCATGTATCCACCGTTGCCTTACTAACGCCACACTCCTTTGCAAGCCATGCGCGTTCAAGGTTGTTTTCCTTCATCCAGTTTTTAATCTCATTTTTAGTTACCCTCATGGCCTTGATATTATGCGATTATTACAAATTGTCAACACGTAATTCAGACAATAACTAGACGCTTCCGCATAATCATCTTGACCACTCTATGCGAAAAGCGCAAATTGACCCCATGCGAACAAATCCATCACGGAACAGATTTCTCCGAAGCATCCTGCTGTCCTCGGTATGGCATGGCGGTATGCAGATGCAGCGTAGCATCAAGCCATTCCTCCGTGGTCAACCCGCGCCTTTCCGCCTCAATCTGGATAAGCCTGTAGCGTTCGTTGGAAACCCTGATGTGGACATCTGTTTCGCGGTATACTTTGGCGTAATGGCTGTCGATGAGAGTATCCAGCAGCCGTTGTTTGTCAGCAGGAATGGGGACCGTAGACAGCCACTTGTCTATCATACCCTTTTTGACGGCGCACCGCTCCGCCAGTTCCTCCCGGGTCATACGCGTTTCCCGCAAAAATACTCTGATCTTGGCCTTGAGGTCATCCATGCGTGCATTTTTCGCATACACGAAATCTTAGCAAGGTTTTTCTTGGGTATTTTCGTACACAAGAAATATTTATTGACTTTTGCTAGAGATGAGAGAAAAAATGTTTTCGCAATCCAATAAAAATCCAAATTATAAAAATGATTTACCCAATCTATCCATCGGCCCTACTTCGCAGGCTTTCCGTATTCATCCGTATCTTCAGCGATTCGAGAAGGCAATTCCCTGGTATCGTTCAGATATACAGTCTCCAACACTCCCTGCTTGGAAGACAAAGCTTTCATAGCTTTCTCCTTACCTTCGTCCGTAGTGACATACCATTCAACAAGCTTCGAGATAAAAGCATTCGGAGTCATACCTTGCTGGAGAGCTTCTTGAGCAATCTTCTCTTGAAGTTCTGGTGTAAAGTTGACAAAGAGCTTTCCCAAATCAGGAATGTTTTTCAAATCCTGAAGTGGTTGATTCCGCGCATTTTCTCCCTTCATGAGCAATTCAATGATTGCCATTTTGGCAGGAGGAATACGTTTTTTTGCAAACCAATTTCTTACGGAACCTTCAGACACACGACATTGTTCCGCCAGCCAAGAATATTTGATTTTTCGATCCTTTAGCCATGTTTTGACCTCATCTGTGCTCCGTTGCATGGCTAATGTGTAATATTTTTATTACACATTGTCAAGGAGTTTTGAACAAAGTTCAGGATATTATTACATTTCTCTTGTCAAGATGCCATATTTTTATTACGTTTAAATCATCAACCAACCACGACAATGACAAAATCGCCCGCCATGGAAACCGACATTTTCGAACTAAGCGAGAAAGCAAGGACCGGCCTTCTAGTTCTTGCTGCTCAAAAGAACATTTCCCCTACACTTGCTATTCAACAACTCGTAGAGGAAGCCGCAAAAAATGACTTCTCCTTCATTAGAGTCATCCTGTCCACCAAAGACCAGCCCAAGAAGCCCGCGGCATGAATAGGCCTCTTACAAGAACAGA
>UMET01012215.1_pt1 | contig 14336 bp, 14 predicted proteins | sample 1964821 | NCBI WGS metagenome assembly UMET01 (sample SAMEA4836027, study PRJEB28245) | human gut metagenome | biome: gut microbiome; material: fecal sample | place: Denmark | collected 2008
CAGTAAAGGGATATTCAGCGCGGACATCTGTATGGCTGAACTGCTACGACTTTTCCAACCACAACTTTTAAACTGAACCATTCCATAACGTTTGGTATATAAACAAGTTTCCCGCAGAAAACTCCCAAAAAAGCGGAAAATTTGGGGTTTTTAGCAACTGCTCCGTCTCACGAAAATTTTATGAAATTAATACTCTATTTCACCGGAATCTCAATCAACTCTTTCGGTGAATGTGTAAAGTTTTTACATCCATCTTTTGTCACTGCTACCATATCCTCAATACGCACGCCGCCAAAGCCTGGCACATAGATTCCCGGCTCTACCGTCTCGATCATGTTCTCTTCCAGAACAGTCTCTCCTGCCGGTGACAATCTCGGCTCCTCATGAATAAACAGTCCCACACTATGTCCCAGACCATGTCCGAAGCACTCGCCGTAACCTGCCTCTGTGATGATATCCCGGGCAACTTTATCTACACTTTTGCCGGTAACCCCCGCCTTGATCGCATCCAAAGCAGCAAGCTGAGCTTTCAGAACTGTATTGTAGATCTCTTTTTGTTTCTCACTGGCTTTTCCCAGTACCACGGTACGGGTCATATCAGAACAATATCCCTTATAGGTACAGCCAAAATCCATCGTTACAAAATCTCCCTCTTCCAGTTTTTTCTCTCCTGGAATCGCATGAGGCATGGAAGAATTTAATCCAGACGCTACGATGGTGGAGAAGCTAAAGTTTTCCGCTCCCGCTTTCTTCATCTGATATTCCAGTTCTGCCGCTACTTCCAGCTCTGTCATACCCGGTTTCAAAATAGTCAGGATTTTTTCAAATGCCAGATCACCGATTGCTTCTGCTTTTTCAAGATACTCCAGCTCTTCCTCACTTTTGATCTGGCGCAGCGCATCCACGTCGCCTTTCAGCGGAACCCAGGTGTCTACGCACAGATTCTCTTTCATTTTATCAAACTGTGCGCACAGGAGGGATTCATCTTCATATCCCATACGGAAACCTTCTGTTTTTCCCTCTTTCTCCATGCACTCTTTCAGAATTACCATTCTGGGATGTTCACTATTTTCTTCCACTACCGTAAAATCACTCTCGTTTTCCGCCTGCTCCGTATAACGAGAATCCGTAACCAGTACTTTCTGGGTATTGGAAATATAGAGGATTCCTTCTCCTCCCCGAAATCCGCTCACATAACGCATATTAAACGGATCTGTAATCACCATTGCATCTAAATTTTTGTCTTTCAAAATTCCTGTTGTCATTTTCTTTCCCTTCTTTCTTATGATGTTGAGATCAAAAGATGCCTGACGAATTGTTTCGTGCTACGCACTTCCACAATTCTGCCATTTTTTATACTTCTGCCAAAGCCTGATCCAGATCGGCAATCAGATCTTCCACATCCTCAATTCCTACGGAAAGTCGGATCAGATCTGGAAGTACTCCTGCCTCCAGAAGCTGTTCTTCATTTAACTGACGATGGGTGTGACTTGCCGGATGCAGTACACAGGAACGTGCGTCTGCCACATGGGTCACGATACTGATCAGTTTCAGGGCATTGGTAAACCGCATAGCGCCCTCTTTTCCGCCTTTTGGTCCAAAGGACAGTACGCCGCAGACACCCTTCGGCATATATTTCTGAGCCAATTCATAATATTTGCTGCTTTCCAGACCGGCATATTCCACCCATGCCACCTTTTCATGATTTTCCAGAAATCTGGCAATCTTCAGCGCATTCTCACAGTGGCGCGGCACTCTTAAATGCAGTGTTTCCAGACCCAGATTAGTCAAAAACGCATTCTGCGGAGACTGGCAGGCTCCCATATCCCGCATCAGCTGAGCCGTTGCTTTTGTAATATAAGCGCCCTTTCCAAATCTCTGCGTATAAATAATTCCATGATAGGAATCATCCGGAGTAGTCAATCCAGGATATTTCTCCGCATGAGCTTCCCAGTCAAAATTACCGCTGTCCACAATACAGCCTCCCACGGAGGTTGCATGACCATCCATGTATTTTGTCGTGGAATGAGTGATGATATCTACGCCAAATGCAAACGGGCGGCAGTTGATCGGAGTTGCAAATGTATTGTCACAGATCATCGGAACCCCATGATTATGAGCCAGCGTCACAAATTTCTCGATATCCAGAATCACACCTGCAGGATTAGAAATGGTCTCTGCAAATACTGCCTTGGTATTTGGCTGAAAATACTGTTCCAGCTCTTCTGCCGGAAGATCCTGATCCACCAGCGTAGTTTCAATACCGAATCGTTTCAGAGTTACCGCCAGCAAGTTAGAAGTTCCTCCATATACTTTGGACGCACAGATCACATGATCTCCCGCCTCGCAGATATTGGTCACTGCCAGCATCGTTGCCGCCTGACCGGAAGATGTGAGCATAGCCGCTACACCGCCCTCCAGATCACATATTTTTTTTGCTACCATATCGCAGGTGGGGTTCTGCAGTCTGGAATAAAAATAGCCGTCTTTTTCCAGATCGAACAGTTTTCCCATCTCTTCACTTGTTTCATAACGGAAAGTGGTACTCTGATAAATCGGAAGCACCCGCGGTTCCCCATTCTTTGGTTCCCATCCGCCCTGTACACAGATCGTATCTTTCTTCATAATCTTCCACCTTTTCTTTGTGTAGTCCAGTAACGCGCGAAACTGTTACCTATGTTCCATATTTTAGACGAAAAAAAAGAGAAATGCAAGCACTTCTCTTTTTTTAATCTCCCTACAGAAGCATCACATAATCCACCAGCGAAGCCCAGAAAAGAAAGGAAATACTAAGCATGGCGATCACCGTCTTCAGACCAATCACCTGAAAATGACGTTTCCACCCATTCTGATCAGGAGCTTTCTCCGGCTTCTTCCCCTTAATCATCAGCATTCCCGCCACGATAAACAAAAGCAGGGAGGTACATAAGAAGAGCCCGTCTTTTGCCACCTCCAATCCCATCCCTATCTGTCCCCGTCCCACAAGTAACCCCGCTACAAACAAAAGCAGGGTTACTGCCAGACCGACAGCCAATCCACACAACAGGATTTTCAGAAGATCTTTTGCTAATGCTTTTCCTTTTCCCGGTTTTCTATCTGTTTTCTTCTCCATCCGCTCACTTTCCTTCCACTTCGTAACTGTTCCGTACCTTCACCGTTACTGAATAGTTACTCTGCTTCAAAACAACGGTTGCAGGCAACAAAATGACCGTTGCCAATATCCCGCAGCGGCGGAAGTTCCTGATCACACGCTGCTGTCCGATATTTGCATCTTCCTTTGAATTTACATCCCGGAGGCGTATTGATCGGGCTTGGAACGTCCCCTTCCAGTCTTATTTTCTTCGCATCCCGCTCCTGCTCCACATCCGGATCCGGAATCGGGATCGCAGAAAGCAGCGCCTGCGTATACGGATGCTGGGGATTTGCAAATAATTCTTCTGACGTAGCCAGCTCTACCAGATTTCCCAGATAGAGCACTGCGATACGATCGGAAATATGTTTTACCATGGACAGATCGTGGGCTACAAATAAATACGTCAGCCCGATCTTTTTCTGCAGTTCGATCAAAAGATTGACCACCTGCGCCTGAATCGACACATCCAACGCCGATATCGGCTCATCCAGCACAATAAATTCCGGATTCACTGCCAGAGCTCTGGCGATGCCGATACGCTGTCTTTGACCGCCGGAAAATTCATGGACGAAACGATTGGCATGTTCCCGGTTCAATCCTACCAGATTCAGACAATGATAAATGATTTCCTGGCGTTCCTTTTTATCTTTCGCTATATGATGGATATCAATTCCCTCTCCCACAATTTCCGCAACCGTCATACGAGGGTCCAGAGAACCGTAGGGATCCTGAAATACCATCTGCACTTCCTTTTTGAAGTTCTGTCGTTCTTTCCCTTTCAGCGCGTGTACGTCCTGTCCCTTATAGAGCACCTGCCCGTCTGTCTTATCGTACAAACCGATACAGGTTCGCCCACAAGTAGTCTTTCCGCAGCCGGACTCTCCTACCATTCCCAGAGTTTCTCCTTTATAAATGTCAAAAGAGACGTCATCCACCGCTTTCAGCGTAGCCTTTTTTCCCACCGTAAAGTATTTCTTCAGATGCTTTACAGACAGAAGTACTTCTTTTTCTGCACTCATGCTTGTGAGCCTCCTTCCTTCTCCAGTCTCTCAACCTTTGGCGCCATAGGATGATGCAGCCAGCAGGAAGCCACATGTCCATTTCCAAATTCCGTGCGCTCCGGCATTTTTTCTTTACAGATCTGCATACAGTATTTACAGCGCGTGGAGAACGGACATCCCACCGGCGGATTCAGAAGATCCGGCGGCATTCCCGGAATGGAGGCAAGCTCCTGTTTATTCGTCAGATCCAGCCTCGGTACCGATTCGATCAGCGCCCAGGTATACGGATGTTTGGGATGATAGAAAATATCCCGACTGTTTCCTTTTTCCACGATCACACCGGAATACATCACCGCAATCTCCTGCGCAATATTTGCCACCACGCCCAGATCATGGGTGATCATGATAACGGAAGTATCGTGCGTTTTCTGCAGTTCTTTAATAATATCCAGAATCTGGCTCTGAATCGTAACGTCCAACGCAGTAGTTGGCTCGTCACAGATCAGCAGTTTGGGATCGCAGGCAAATGCGATAGCGATCATAACCCTCTGCCGCATACCGCCGGAAAACTGATGGGGATACTGTTTTACCCGTTTCTCCGGTTCAGGAATCCCCACACGGCGAAGCATCTCCACTGCCTCCTTTGCCGCAGTCTGGCGATCCATATGTTTATGCGCCATCAGATTTTCCATAATCTGTTTTCCCACCCGCATGGTAGGATTCAGAGAAGCAAGAGCGTCCTGAAAAATGATCGCACATTCTCCGCCTTTATACTCCTGCCACTGTTTCTTACTGTAATCTAAAATATTGACACCGTTATATAAAATCTCACTGTCTTTTTTAATTTCCCCCTGAGGACCTTTGATCAATCCCATAATACTTTTTGCCGTTACAGACTTTCCGCAGCCGGACTCGCCCACTATAGCCAGCGCTTCTCCCTTCTTCAGATCAAAAGAAACGCCCCGCACCGCTTTTACTTCACCTGCATATGTATGGTAGGAGACTCTGAGATTTTTCACCTCAAGAATATTATTTTCAGCCATAACAAGTTTCCTTTCCTGTAAACAATTACTTTATTTTCGAAGTCTTGGATCCAAAGCGTCTCTGAGTCCGTCTCCCAGAAGGTTAAAAGCCATAACGATCACGCAGAGTACGATACAGGGATACATCAACTGACTGGGATAAAAATCCATCGTCTGCTGTCCCTGAGAGATCAAAACGCCGAGACTGATCTCCGGTGCAGTCAATCCAATTCCCAGGAAACTCAGACCTGCCTCCGTAAAGATAAAAGAAGGAATTGCTGTGGATGCATCTAAAAGCAGGATACTCAGCATATTCGGCACATAATGTTTGATAATGATCCGCAAGGGACTGGCTCCCAGAACCTCCGCAGCGTACACATACTCAGATTCTTTTAACTGTTTGATCATACCTCTCGTCTGGCGGGCTGTATTACACCATGCGGTAATACTCAAAGCTACCAGAAGCGCAAACAGATTATTTCCCAGAACCATCATAATCATAATTGTGATCAACAGACTAGGAAGAGAATTGAGCACCTCGATGATACGCATCATGACGTCATCCACCCAACCGCCGAAATGCGCCATGGCAGCGCCGTAGAGCGTACCAATCACTAATTTCAAGGCCGTTGCTACCAGGGCAATAATAATAGACGCCCTAGCTCCTACCCAGACTCTGGAAAATAAATCTCTTCCGAGACTGTCTGTCCCGAACCAGTATTTTGCACTGGCGCTCTGATTCTTCTCCAGCACGTTCATATTTATATAGTCATACCCCCGCATATGAGATCCAATGATAACCATAACGATCAGCAGTGCCAAAACCATCATGGAAACCATGGCCACCGGATTTTTCCGCAACCGTCGCCATGCGTCCTGCCAGTAAGAAATCGTAGGACGATCAATTTTATTAGCCTCTTCCTGAGTAAAGCCGATAATTTTAAACTTTTCAGGAGTCAGTTCCATATCTTCTGCCTGTCCGGCAATTTTTTCATTCGTTGACATATGTCCTCTCCCCCTTTCTTATCGGCTGCTGCTGCCCGGCAGCGCAATACGCGGGTCCACAACAACGTACAAAACATCTGTGATAAACAACACAACAATATACAACAGCGCCAAAAGCACTGTTTCTCCCAGTACAATAGACAAATCCTGATTTTTAACAGCCGTCACATAATACTGACCGATTCCAGGAATAGAAAAAATACTTTCTATAAAGAAAGAACCCGTGATACACATTGCCACTGACATAGGAAGCTGTGTCATAACTGGTATGAAAGAATTTCTCAGAATGTGTTTTCTAATAATCTTTCCCTTACTCAGTCCCTTGGATTCTGCTGTCAGTACATAATCCTGATTCACCACATCCAGCATGGAAGTCTTCAAAAGACGGGCATACGTTGCCACATAGCTGAAACATCCTGTCAATGTGGGAAGCACTGTATATTCCCAGCCGCCAAACCAGAGATCCTTCCCTGCCGGCCATCCGATAGTAGGAAACCATCCCAGATTTCCTGCGAAAACTTTCTGAAGCAAAAGCCCAAAAACCAAATGGGGAATTGAAATCAACAGTACCGACAATGCCACCACGATATAATCCGCAATCGTTCCCCGCTTCATGGCAGCCAAAATTCCCAATAAAAGACCTGCTACAACTCCCAGAAGCATCTGCTGGATACCCAGTCTGGCAGATACGGGAAGGCGATCCCGCAAAAGACCGCTGACGGTCTGTCCTGCATAAACAAAGGACTCGCCAAAATCACCTTTCATCATATTCGTCATCTGCGTTACATAACGCTCCATCACAGATTTGTCCAGACCATATCTGGCATACAAAGCTTCCCGGGACTGTTCCGGCAGTTTGTCCGCCCGCTGTGTCAGCGGATCTCCCGGCACCGCCTCAAGTAAAAAAAAGGTTGCCGTTGCAATGATAAAGAGTGTCACGATCATCTCTGCAAAACGGCGCAGAATATATTTTATCATATGAATACCCTCGCGTTTAACAGATGGGACTGTCGTATCCCACATAAAAATGTTTCATACGACAGCCCCACTGTATTTTCTTTCCTTTTGACTTCTTTTATTTTCCACGTCCTTCAATATAAGTGATATAGAACTCCTGGCTTGCTCCAAAGGAAGACCAGCGGAAATCTTTCACCCACGGCTGCAGGAAGTATTCTTTTGTAGAATAGTATAATGGAATCATTGCACAGTCATCAAAGAGAACCTGCTCTGCCTGAGAATAAATCTCAAGACGTTTTGCGTTATCGTTCTCACCTGTCAGGCTGTCGATCAGTCCATCGTATTCCGCATTGCTGTAACCGCCGGAAACACTCTCATACTGACCTGTATAGAAGGTACTCAGATAGTCCAGAGGATCGTTATAATCACTGAACCAGCCACCCTGGTAGACATCAAAGTTTCCCGCGTCTCTTTCAGCAGTAAGCAAAGAATAATCTCCCACGGTATTTAATTCTACTTTGATTCCCAGTACCTGCTGCCAAGTCTGCTGCAGATATTCCCGCAATGCATTATCTTCTACGGTAGATCCATTAGAAAGATAGGTAATCGTAACCTTAGACAGATCCGTGCTCTTACCCAGTTCTTTCAGACCTTCCTGGAACAGCGCCTGCAGTTTCTTACTGTCTCCCGCATATTCCTTATAAGAAGCCAGCATTGGTTCTTCCACCTGTTCCCTGTAAGATTTGTCTCCCAGTGTGATCGCCGGAGAAATAAATCCATAGGACGGTACGTATCTTCCATATACTGCTTCGATCATTTCTTCCCGGTTCAAACTGTAAGCCAGCGCTTGACGGATCTTTTTATTTCCCATCAGACCGGATTTTCCGTTATTCTTAAAATCAAATGCCAAATGAACAGTTCCCGGATAATCTGCTGTAATCAACTGCAGCTCTCCAGCCTCTGCTTTTTCTTTGTATTTTCTGGAATAATCACCGGAGGTCTGAAGTACATCCAGCTCTCCATTCTCAAACATGGTAGCTGCTGTAGAATCTTCCGCTACCAGATACCAGTTGATCGTATCCAGCTTAGTGTTGTCCTTGCCCCAGTAATTTTCATTCTTGCTCCATACCATCTTGTTATCTTCCACAAGCTCTGTCATGCAGAACGGTCCGTTATATACGCACAGAGACCAGTCTTTTCCCCACTGATCGCCTGCTGCCTCTGCGATATCCTCTCTGGTAGGATACAGCGGAGTCGCTACCAGCTTGGAAGTAAAAGTAGGATCTGCCTCTTCCAAAGTAACTTCGAATGTATAATCATCCAGAGCCACCGCTTTTACATCGTCTGCGCTTCCTTCCCCGTTATAGTATTCTTCTGCTCCCACTACGTTGAAAATAAATACCGCATAATCATATGCATATTTAGGATTCAACAGACGTTTCCATCCATATTCATAATCATGCGCTGTTACCGGTTTTCCGTCAGACCATTTTGCGTCTTTTCTAAGATGGAAGGTATACACGGTTCCGTCCTCGGAAACATCTACTTTCTCAGCGCCATCCAGTTCAAAATGCTCGCCGCTCTCATCTGCAACATTTCGGTACAGACCGGAATAACAGGCAGCCATCATCCAGCGCCAGCCCATGTCCTGCACGTCATAATTGTTGCCAAAGCTTGTAGCTCTGATATTCAATACCTGCGTATCTTCTCCAGATGCGGTACTTCCCCCGCCTGTGCCCTGCGCCGTACTGACTTCTGTTTTTCCTGAATCAGATGAACCGCTTCCACATCCAGCCAGTGTGGACAACGTCATGACACCGGCAAGAGCCAGAGTCAAAATTTTTTTCAGTTTCATAATCCTATTTCCTCCCATCTTTTTACATTTGCATCCATCTCCGCTTCGCTTTCAGACTTCTGCACATTCTCTCCAACGGTGTGTCCTGACCTATTTTACACATTATCATACTAAACCATCGGATAAAAAGAAAAGATGCCATCTCCATTTTTCTCCCTATGGCACCTTAGCTTTATGGGCTAATATTATCACTACTATTATCAGCTGTCAACAGCTTTTTTGTTCTGTCGTCACAAACAACTATACTGCTGTACACGGACAAAATCTTTTCCAGGATAAAATTGACAACCTCTGTTTTCGGTGATAATATCAAAGATATGATTATAAACCATACCATCTGAAAAAGAGGAGAATATACGATGAAGAAAGAACTTTACGATACCTATGTACAGATCTTAAAAGATGAACTTCTTCCCGCCATGGGCTGTACAGAACCGATCGCCATTGCTTACGCCGGCGCGATCGCCAGAGAAACTTTAGGATGCATTCCTGACCGTGTGGAAATCGAAGTCAGCAGAAATATTATCAAGAATGTAAAAAGTGTGATTGTTCCTCATACCGGAGGATTGCGGGGTATCGAAGCCGCCGCCGCTATTGGCATTATCGCCGGCAATGCCAAACGCCAGTTAGAAGTTATTTCTTCTGTAACAGAACAGGAAATCGAAGAAACACGAAAATATCTGGAAGAAACCGCCCTTCATGTGGATTTTTCCAAATCTCCCCTGATTTTTGATATCGGTATCACGGTCTTTCACGGAGAGGAGCAGGCGTACGTGCGGATTGTAGATTATCATACCAACGTAGTGACGATCCGTCACAACGATCAGACAATCCTGTCCGCTGAGATCACCGGCCGCACCGAGACCTCCATGGCAGATAAATCCACCCTTACCATCCGTGATATCTGTGAATTTGCAGAAATTGTAAAGATCGAAGATGTTCAGGCGGTTCTCGACCGTCAGATCTCTTACAATATGGCGATTTCCACAGAAGGTATTCAAAATTCTTACGGCGCCAATATCGGAAGAGTTCTTCTGCATACTTATGGGGAAGATGATGTAAAGATCCGCGCCAAGGCAATGGCGGCAGCCGGTTCTGACGCCCGGATGAACGGTTGTGAACTTCCCGTGGTCATCAACTCCGGCAGCGGAAATCAGGGCATCACGGTTTCTGTTCCCGTTATCACCTATGCCAAGGAACTGAACGTTTCCGAAGAAGATCTGTACCGGGCGCTTGTGGTATCGAACCTTTCCACTCTGCACATCAAAGAAGGGATCGGTCGCCTTTCTGCCTACTGCGGCGCTGTGGGAGCCGGATGCGGCGCAGGCGCAGGCATTGCCTGGCTTCACGGGGGCAGATATAAGGAAATCGCCCATACACTGGTCAACAGTCTCGCCATTTTGTCTGGAACAATCTGCGACGGAGCAAAAGCTTCCTGCGCTGCCAAAATTGCTGCTGCCGTAGACGCAGGAATTCTCGGTTACTTTATGTACAAAGACGGACAGCAGTTTATCGACGGAGACGGAATCGTAAAAAAAGATGTGGAAAATACCATTCGCTGCGTAGGGCTTCTGGCTTCCGAAGGTATGCAGGAAACAGATAAAGAAATCGTTCATCTCATGATTTCCAAAGAGGTGTGCCAATGAAAAATTCGAAAAATCTGAAGGAAAAAATTTATGACCAGATTCTTGACGGAATTGTGAGCGGAGAATATAAAGGGGGGCAGATTCTGAATGAACAGGAACTGGTGCAACGATACAGCGTCAGCAAATCCCCTGTCCGGGAAGCCCTCACGATTCTGTCCAGTGAAGGAATCTTAACCAGCATTCCCCGCTATGGCTATCAGGTGATCAGCTTTAATCTGTCCAATGTCCGGGCAATCATGGAATTTCGCGCCGTACTGGAAGATTACGTTCTGTGTAAAAGCTTTTCTGCCCTGACCACGGCTTCTATTGCTCATCTGGAAGAACTTGCGCTGCTGACCAGCGAATCGGGAGATATCTGGGAGCATTGGACGCTGAACGAAAACTTCCATCTGGCGCTGAGTTCTCTGGCAGAAAATGAATACCTCTATCTCCAGTTAAAAAAGGCCATGCATTTTCTGAAACTTGCCTATGCTCAATTTTACTGGTCCCACTGGAACAACGCTTCCCTGCCTAATGATCTGAAAAACCACAGCCGGATCTTAAACTGCCTCAAAGCAGGAGATCTGGAATTGGCGCGGATCGCCTTGAAAGACGATCTCGCTGATTTCTGCATGGAATAAAAGAGCCGTTGCTTTAAACATACTTCAAAATATAAATATAGATACATTTTACGCTCAGTCTGCGCTCACTTTGAGCCTGAAGTCTCAAAGATGTGCTCGACAAATTCGCTAAAAATGTATCTATATTTTTGAATACTGTTTGAATCGCCAGCCCCTTTTTTTCAAAAATAACTTTGGGTATATATGGCAGTCTCATCATCAAAACAGCCAATTCTATTGGAAAAACCCCTAAAAAATGGGTGCTATAGCAATTTTTCTGCACACCCAAGCCCCGGATTAAAATTTTTCCTATAAGCTGGATATCCACTTAAAGCAACTGCTCCTTATTATATCCACTTCCCGTTATGGCTTTCCCCATCGCTGATGCAGGCTCCATTTCCGCAGCCACGGCTGCAATGCCCGCAATCGCAGAATTGACCGGAACGGATTTTTTTTATTTTTCTGCTGATTACCCATCCGGCATACGCCAGGATCAGCAGCAGCAACAATATTCCCACGTTCATGTTTCTCTCCTTCTTACCCGATCAGGCTTCCCACCTGATAGATACAAAATGTTACGACCCACGCCACTGCCAACTGGAAAAGCGCAGTACCCACAGTCCATTTGGTACTTCCTGACTCTCGCTTGATCGTAGCCAATGTTGCCAGACAGGGAACATACAAAAGGCAGAACACCATCATACAATAAGCATTCAGCGCTCCGAAGCCTGCTCCCCCTAAGATTCCCATCAATGTTGCCTGTCCCGCATGAGATGTCACATTTCCCACACCGAACAATACGGAACAACTGGAAACCACCACTTCTTTCGCTGAGATTCCTGCGATCAGAGCCACCACGATCTGCCAGTAGCCCAACCCCAGCGGTTCAAAAACAGGAACGATAAACTTTCCGATCTGTGTTCCAAAGCTCTCACTGATATCCGTCACATAGCCGTGAATACCAAAATTCAGAATAAACCACATAAGAATCGACGCAATAAAAATCGTCGTTCCCGCCTTGGTAAGATAATCCTTCACCTTCTCTGTCACATAGATCCACACAGTATGCGCGCTGGGCGCTTTATATTCCGGCAGTTCGATCAAAAGACTGTTTTCCGCTTTCTTCCGATCCCAAAGGTGCAGGATGAACGCCACCAAAATAGCTATCAAAAGTCCCAGTACATACATGGAGTATGCGGCGATCATTGCATGCTCCGCAAAAAACATCTGCGAAAACAGCAAATAAATGGGCAGTCTGGCGCTGCAGGACATAAACGGCGTGATCAGCATGGTTTTCAGGCGATCCCGTCTGTTTTCCAGCGCCCGGGAAGCCATGATAGCCGGAACTGTACAGCCAAATCCCAGCAGCATCGGGATAAATGATCTTCCCGACAATCCCAGCCTTCCCATAATACCGTCCATCACATAAGCTGCTCTTGCCATATAACCGCTGTCCTCCAAAAATGCCAGAGCAAGAAACAGAATAAAAATATTCGGCAAAAAGGTAAGGATTCCTCCCACGCCGGAAATAATACCGTCCACCACAAGAGAAATCACTCCCGGATGCACCTTTGCTCCTTCCAGAGACGATTCCACAAACGAAGACAGGGCGTCAATCCCCATGGCAAGATATTCCTTCAGCCAGTCTCCCAATGTAAAAGTGAGAAGAAAGACCAGCGCCATAATTCCCAAAAAAATAGGAAATCCCCAAATTCTGTGGGTAAGCCAATGATCGATCTTATCGGTTTTTTCTTCCTTTTCACTCTTATTCACCAGAACCTCACTGATGATTTCCTGAATAAAGTCATATTTCTCATTAATGATCTGTTTCTCCCAGCTGACGTCCAGAATTCCAGGCAGCTCCAGAGGATATTTTTCCCGGACTTCCTCATCCCCCTCCAGAAGCTTGATGGCATGCCAGCGATATTTTTGCATAGAAGGATATTTCTCTTTCAAAGCATCTTTCACCAGATCGATCTTATCTTCTATTTCATCGCTGTACACCATAACCATATCCTTATGGTGATCGTGAATGTGGGTACTGTTTCTTTCTTCCTCTTCATGATGATGAATCAGAGGGGACGTTTCAGAAAAATCCTTGTGGTGCACGACAGCATGCATCAGAATGTCCAGTCCCTTTTTCTTTCTGGCGCTGACAGGGATCACCGGTACGCCCAGCATCTCCGGCAAACGATGAAGATCGATCTCCATCCCCCTTTTTTCCACAATATCCATCATATTCAGAGCGATCACCACCGGTTTTCCCAGCTCGATCAGCTGGAGGGTGAGATAGAGATTTCTCTCCAGAGAAGACGCGTCTACCACGTCCACCACCACATCCACATCATCACTGTAAATATACTGCCTTGCTACTTTTTCTTCCATGGTATAGGAAGTAAGGCTATATGTTCCCGGCAAATCCACCAGCTTCATGTGGTAATCTTTATAAGTACAGGAGCCCTCCACCTTTTCCACAGTAACTCCCGGCCAGTTTGCCACCTTCAGATTCGCTCCCGTATACGCATTAAACAGCGTCGTTTTTCCGCAGTTGGGATTTCCGATAAATCCCACATGTAAGTCTTTCATCTAGCAGCCCCCTCTCTGATGGTAATATGTTCTGCAATAGATTTTCCTATGGCAAACCGCGTGCCTCTCACCTTAATGATCAGCGCGCCTTTCTTCTTTCGGTTCAGCACATCCACCGAAGTGCCTTCTGTCATCCCGAGAGCTTCCAGACGTCTTCCCGTTTGCAGGGGCAGCTCCATAGATTCCACGATATAACTTTGTCCCATTTGTCCCTCGATCAGCCTCATCCTCTGTACCTCATTATCTGTTCTTTTCGTAGATCTTCAATAAACCTTTTAGCAGCAGATCCTCATCCATGATCACTTCCTGACGACAGTGGGGGATGATACATTTTGCCAGTCCTCCCGTAGCCACCACCGTAGCCTTCTCTCCCATCTCTTCCTCGATCCGGGTAATGATTCCATCTACGCTGGCTGCATTACTGTTAATAATCCCACTTTTCATACATTCGATCGTATTTTTTCCTATCGTACGCTTCGGCGCTACCAGATCGATGCCGGAAAGCTGGGCTGCCCGGGCAGTCAGTGCGTCC
>UMET01009605.1_pt1 | contig 14311 bp, 7 predicted proteins | sample 1964821 | NCBI WGS metagenome assembly UMET01 (sample SAMEA4836027, study PRJEB28245) | human gut metagenome | biome: gut microbiome; material: fecal sample | place: Denmark | collected 2008
CGAGGTACTCAGCACGTAGCCTGCCATTGTTCAGGAACCCGCGCAGCGCGGTGACCAGTGGATGTCCGAAATGCGTGTCCGAAGTGAAATAACGCATGTGATTCCTTACTATATTGGGAGATTCCGGTGAGCTTGCTGACGGTCTGGTCTTTCTGATCGCGCAGCAGGTCGTCGAGCTTCGCATCGATTTCCTTCAGATAATCGGTGATCTCGGAGACGGCTTGTTCCAGTGCCATCTGTGCCATGACGCCGCTGATGCCGGTGAGCATGGCGGGGCTGAGCTGCCTTGGCTGGGTGAATTGCAGATGTTTGATGATGCGTCCGTTCGGTTGCCGTACAACACCGGTTTGGAACGGTCCCTTCTTACAGTTCTTGCCGTATTTGGCAACCAGTTCGGCCGATTCTTTGGTGAGTTTTATCCAACGTCCGCTTTCGGCTATGGCATTGCCGGCTGCCTGTGCGCCTTTGCTGGTCGATGAGATGGTCTGCACGGCTTTGGCTGTGAATGCTTTGGAATCGAAGCCTTCGTCCTTGAGCCAGAGATCTATGGTACCGGCGTCGCCGAGGAAGACGATGCCTTGTTCGTCTTGGATGATGGTGACGCTTTGCGTGTCGTCTGGATTGTTGTTCCCGGTGTTGGCATCGGCATCACTGTCTCCGCCTTCGAATGGGATGAGTTCGTTGGAATCGTCGTCGATCATGGTTATTCCCTTCAAATCCACCTGGTAGCAGTGTACGACTGGCAGACGCGTCGGTGCGCTTGGGAGTGGCGGGGAACAGGTATGAAAGCGGTGGGGAAGTGGTCAGTCTTCGATCTGGGCATCGCCCGAGTCAAGGGACTGGAAGATCTCGTTGAACAGAGCTTCGGTCTGCGTCTGGAGCTTTTCCAGGCGGTTCTTATGCTCGCTGCCGGTTGTGGATCTGTTCATGGTGTCCATAAGACGAAGGCTTTGCAGGGTACTCTTCCATCGTTCGACTGGTGCGTTTACGGGAAATTGGTCGGCGTATTGCTCCAGTGTCTCCTCAATGGCGTCAAGCTGCTTGGCGACTCTTGCGGATGGGCTAAGCGCGGCCGGCAGATGCATGCTCGCGGCGGCCTGCTTAAGCTTGCTGCCTACCTGTTGCTCGCTGACAAGCTGCGCCACCTTCTGCATGTTTTCCGGATTGGCCGCAATGTCGACCGCCGTTTTGACGGCATAGGTCGCCGCCGATGCGACGATCCCCTTCAGAAACCCACCTTTGCGCGCCATTGGTTACCCCTTTCAATGCTGAAACTTTTCTAGGAACAGTGTAGTTCAGAGAAGGCAGATATGTTGATTTATACATGCCTATGCGGTTTGGCAAAAGGAAGAGACCCTGGATTTGAGCATTGCTAAGAGGCTTGGAAGCTGTTGCTGCTACTCGTAGAGAAGAGAGGTCCACCGCATTTCAGGGCGTAAACGTAGCCTTGGATGGGCGCTGATATAAAGGACTGTACATTCTTTGGCGATTGAACATGCTGCATGAGTGACAAAGTATGTAATTGAGATGTAGATGCATGAGAGTGCTGAGAGTGCGTGAAGGCGCGTGGACGCATTCTGACGAATTGCTGACCTGGAAGCAGATCCTATCTGTTGAAAGCCCGTCGCGCTCGCGGAGAAAACATGGCCCATGGTGAATGCGGATTGCCCGCATGTCATTCATCGAGCAAACAAAGGAGCGGATACCATAGGCATTAAGCACGATGTGTCTTATCGGAGTGGAGAGAACATGGCTAAGAAAACCGACGAAGAGCTTTACGATGTGGCGATAAATATGATTGGAAGCGTTGCGAAGCTTCCGGTTATTAGGGTTGATAGGGAAGCGTTCCTGCGGCAGCAATTCGCCGATTCGAAATATCTCGATGAGATTCTGAAGCACGGCCCCCAGCATGTGTATACGGCGGAGTCGCTGCGGAAGAAGGCGGACGGGGTGATCAAGAAGTCGACGAATCAGACCACTCTTGCCTCCTTTGTGGCAGGAATCCCCGGTGGCCCTGCCGCCGTTGCCATCGGAGGTGCTGATGTGGCCCAGTACTTTGGTTTTGCGATAAACCTGGCGCAGAAGATAGCCTATCTCTTTGGTGAGGATGATCTTTTATCCGATGAGTCGGAATTGAATGAAGGTGCCAAAATCCGCATTCTCATCTATCTGGGCGTGATGTTCGGGGCGTCAGGTGCGGCGATGCTGGTAGGAAAGCTTGCCAAGGAAGTCGGTAAGAACATGGGCAAGAAGGTCGCGCAACAGGCTCTTATGAAAACGACCTGGTACCCGCTGGTCAAAAAGGTCGGTGCGCTGGTCGGCAAACAGGTAGTGAAGGAATCGGTCGGGAAGGCCGTTACCAAGATCGTGCCCGTTGTCGGTGGCGCCATTTCCGGGGCGATAACCTATGCGACATTCAGGCCTATGGGTGGTCGATTGGCCGATGTGCTGGTACGCAATCTGAATGGCGAATTCGATGAAGAAGGCATGGAGCTTCGCCCGGAATTCAGAAAAGCCGAGTCATTGGAAGATGGTGAGGTCACGATTCATGCGATTGAAATAGATGGCTGAAGAGTGATGGGCTGGGAACTAACAGGTAAATTCTGTCAGTTCCCAGCCCATCAGTTCTGTCATCGGCTCAAAACGTTTCGTCTACTTTTCGCAGATCCCTACAGGCGCTCATCTAGCAGTTATTTGGCAGATATAACATTTACGTTTACGATTGAAGAAATCAAAACAACGTGGAATCTCCTGATTGTTCCTTGATGAGCGTTTCGACGATTCCCGGGACGTTGTGCTTCATCTCGTACTGCCAATATTCATTCACTGCTGACATGGATGATTTGGGCTTCATATCCGGAAGGCAAGTGAGAGTGGTCTCTTTGCCATCCAACATGAAAGTCATCTTGTCGCTTTCGAATGAACATGTTGCCTTTGCGTCATCCTGGATTACTTCTGCAAGCGAAGCAAAGGCATCCCGTGCATCATCATCAGACACGTGATTTCTCACTGTCCCATTCATCGCATAGTCAAGCAAATCAAGTGCTGCGTGACGATCGAGCTGATTGTGGAATTGCTTGTTATAGTAATGCTTCAGACAGGAGAAGCATGCATCTTCGCAATCGCAGTTGGTGAGTATGCCTCTAGTCTTGCCGAAGAGTTTCTCGAGATTATGTCCTTTGGAAAGTGTGGACGAGTATCCGGCTCCGCTGGAGAGAGAATCGAAAAGGAACACGTCTGCGAATGCGGATTCGCCACTTCCGTCAAGACGTGAGCGGCTGCCGACGCATAATTCATTGAAATCGATGTCCAACAGGTCGACGGCGGCAAGACGCATCGCTTCGGCAAGCGATACGCGAGCCCTTTTCAGCCATCTATTCGATTGACCAACACTCACTTCGCTAGGATTTAGGTGGAGAGCGAATATGATCATATCCGTATTGAACACGTCTCCAATATATATTCCGCTGTCAAAGTCGTGCGCGCAGTCAGGCTGCCGGTTCTGCGGAGTCTTAGTATAAGGCGCCTTGATGCGCTTGGCTATACCTGCTGAATCCGTTGTCGGGAAAGCGGCTCCGCACCGGGAGCAAATTGTGAATCCTTCGCTGTTCGGTCCTTTATTAATGACCATGAGGGAGCAGTCATGCCTTTCGCTGTACTTGATATGAGCATAACCGGCATCCGTCATCTCTTCGGAAGGCGTTGCGGAATAGAAGGGTGGCTCCGCAAAGGATAATTCGGAGCGCTCGCTTGCTGATGGGGAAGGCCTTCCGTCCTTTGGCGCGAATCCCCATGGCTTGAGGAATGGTTTGTGCTCAAGCCCGGGTTCTTTGCAGAATGGGCAACGGTCGGGTTCTCTCAATTCTTTTTCGTATCCGAACCATCCACAGGTCGGGTTTGTGCAGAGAAGTACCTCGTTGCGGTAATCCTTGTTGTTGAAATATTTCTTTGCTGGTTCGAAAGATTCTCCCTGTTTTTTGGCGAATCTCGACGAATGCGAGTAGATTCCGCCAGAAATGTATCGTTTCTTATTCACAATGAGTTCCCGTCCTGGAGCATATTCGCTGATGGCCATATCGAGTGATCGTTCCGGACGTTGCTCGAGTGTCTTGGCATCGGATGAATCCTCGATATCGAATCCGGTGACGTTACGAGGGAAGGAATACGTTGGAAGTATGGCTGCCTCAAGGAGACTATCCAAAAGACTTTTGCAGGTTTTATTATCTGCGGACAGATAATTTTCTCTGTATTTCCCGAAATCTTCTTTAAGATTGTTCAATTCCGCAGATAGAGCCCGACGGAATCCTTTGGAATCCAGATTCCAATTCTGTGGGATTATCTGTTGCTGGACGATGGTGCCGAAATCGTACGATTCGAGGAAGGAATTCCATTCCTTCCAATAGTTTTCGAAGAAATTCTCAATGGTGATGTTCTCCATTGAGAATCCATGTTCGGCGCTGAAATCAGTGAGTAGGATGGTCGCCAGATGCCGTCTGATTAGCTTCTCATTATCCACGTCGATGTGTGGCTCTCTCAACTCTCCGCGAACAATGTGATCCGGGTGCTCGAAGTAGTGGTTGTCGAATGGACGGGCATCGACATATGTCACGATGGTGGATATCGAAGAGCCACGACGACCCGCGCGTCCCGCTCTTTGCTGGTAGTTCTCACGCATCGGTGGAATGTTGCGAAGCGCCACTGCGGTAAGGGAGCCGATGTCGATGCCGACTTCCATCGTTGTCGTGCAGGAGAGAACATCCACGGGCTCCTCATTATCGGACGTATAGATGTCTTGGAACCGCATCTCATATTCCTCGGTGGTGGACCAGCTCTCATTCTGACCATCTTTATGGGATAGCTGGGCTGTATGCTCCTCGGTGTTGATTCTTGCACGCAGGGAATCATCGTCACCTTGGAGAATCTTTATTATTGGATCGCGCCAGAACGCAACGGAACTGAAATCCGTGAGTTCATGCATGTCGCCTTGCCGGCAATGGGGGCATTTGCCCCATAAATTATATGGTGCGTTTTTACCGCATCGATCACAAGCTTTCCAATTGGCATCCGGATCGATTCTCAACGTAACATAGTGTGGATTCAGATATTTGTATCGGATATTTTTGGTGGACGTTTCCAAAAAATGGTCTAATGCACTTTCGAGATATGTCATTTCATTGGCATTAAAACGTTTCTTCAAGAATTCATACAGCGAACGTTTCCCCTGCATTTGGCCTTTGAAGATGTTGTCGTGATCTACTCCGTATTCCGTGGAGAAAGGCATTGCCCTATCTCGAGTAGACCATTCAATATTCGGATTCAAGGCGGCGTTATGGATAAGTAGGTATTCGCTCCATGCATAGAAGACGGATTTGAATTCAGAATCGGAAATTCCGATCTCATCAAGATCATCATAGATAAGATCCATGTGATAATCGGATGGTTCAATCCAACCGATTGTCATATCACTGAGGGAACGATAGCGGTCACAGATGAGTGATAAAAGAAGGTAATAATATTCTTGCGGGGCGCCTTCGTCTCCTTCATTTAGGAACCTATCGAAGTGCCGGGAAAATCTTCTCTGGTTTTTCCTTATTTTCTCCATGATAGTTGTGCGATCAGCGCCATAGAAGATGCGTGATTTGTGTTCCGAGACGGTTTTTAGGAACATCGGATAAATCGCACTGACCGTTGCCTCGTCTTCGTACTGCTGGTATAGGTCGTATGCCGCCCGGCACAACAGCTTTCGCATCAGGTCCTTATCGGAGGATTCGGTCAGGTCGAGCGCTATTCTGGCGGCGGCTTGTCTGCTGTCGGAGAAGAGGATCACTTTCTTTCCGGCATTCGGATTCCTTCTTAACTTTTCCGGGTCACTCGAAGGCTCTTGCAGTGAGAATTGTTCAGCGACAACATTGTAGAACGGTTCGTTGCCCTTGGTCGTGAAATCGCTGACGGAAAGACGGCCATTGCATTTCGGACAGGTGGTGAACTGCATCTTTTTGCCGTCCAGGTCTTTGGGTTGGTCGAAAGAGAAGGCCACATGCGAGAAATGAGGCTGTCCGCGATGATCGTCACGGTATATCTTGCCAGATATCGTATTGAGCCATCCTGTCTTGACGTCGTCTGGACAGGAATCTTCTGCTATCGGCATGACAATGATTTCTTTGATCTCACTGTTCCCGACAGGTTTCTCGTTCCAGAAGAAGAAGCCGTCTTCACCGGGATTGGCGTAGCCTTTAAGAAACAGAGCTCCGCAGGTACGGTCGGTGGCCAGTTCGTAGGTCTTTGCGCCGTAGGAACAACGTCCAACCGATCTGTTAATGAACGCCTTGCCGAGTGGCAGATCATCTCTTTTCTCCACATGAGGACATCCGGGATCGGCGCAGACCGTGAGTGACTGGATTCCTCTGATGAAAAGATGCATGCGCGTCGGCAAGAGTGGCCGTCCTTCGTTCAAGGCCAGTGCGGCGATGTTCAGCAGGATGTCGGTCGCCTTGACGGCTTCGGGCTCGTCCTTGAAGATCTCTTTTGCGATTTCGTCCAAAGTCATTGTTCTTTGGCGGAGAATCTCCTCCAACGTTCCGAACTGCTCAATCTTTTGGAGTTCATCTCCAGCCAGTTCCCGCAACGCTTGTTCATCCATGTCCTCCGGCACGGACCGTCCGATCCCCGATAGGAATCGTCGAAGACGCATCATCGACGTATCCGATCCGTCGTCAGCTCCGGCAGTGGCTACTACGTCTTTCGCAGAAAGGATTCGGGAGCCACGTGTGACTTTCTGTTCTCTGCCTGTGATGATGCGCAGCTTTGAGGCTGTTCTGCCTGCCATGTCCTCGAAGAAGTGTGCGACCGGCTCATGGTTTTCAGGAATGGAAGCGGAAGTCAGTATGAATTGGAAACGATCCATCCCGACACCGAGCTTTGCCGCAAGGCGTTTCAGCAGCAGGGCGACCTCGCCTCCAGCAGCGCCTTTATACATATGCGCCTCATCGAGAACGAGCAGCATTTGTTCCTTTGGATTCCGTTCCAACCATTTCGAGGTATTCTTCCAGATACCGTTTTCCGTGGATCGGATAAGCATATACTGCAGCATGGAGTAGTTGGTCACCAAGATGTCCGGCGTATGCCGTTGCATTTCAAAACGCATCAGCATTTCCGCATCCAGTGGACTCCATCCATCTCTACCTTCCGCGATCACATCGGCATAGGCGAGAATATCCTGCTTTTCCGGGAAACGTCCCGTTTCCGACAGATGAAGCTTGTCCTCCTCACTGAGTTCACCGAAATCGCGCCGCAGCGTTTCGGCATATTCCTTGTCGCGTCGCTTGCTCCTTGCGTCACCTGCATAAGGTGTCCTGCCGGTATACATGCCGAATTGGGGACGTCGTACATCCCCGACGGCACTTTTCCATATGTCAAGGAAACTTCCTTGCTTGTCGCCGACCATTTTGCGCAGACGGCCGACCTGATCGGATACAAGCGCGTTCATCGGATACAGAATCAATGCTCTGACCGCCCGGCTTCCTTCCCACGACCGACGGTCGCCGGTCAATCCTATGGCTTCTCCCGCCATTTTGGATACGAGCGGCCACATGAAGCATTCCGTCTTTCCGGAACCGGTTCCCGTGGAGACTAGGACATCATAGCCGTTCCAGAATGATTCGAGGGATTCGATTTGGTGACTGTAAGGTTTGGTGAACACGCCCTTGTCTTTCTCCGCCATAGTCTGGAGAAGGATTCTGATTCGTTCCGGAATCTTGGCATTGCCGATACCTCCTTCGGCAAGCTGATAGGCTTTCGCCGCCTCCAAATACGGTTTCTGGAACAGTGTTCCAGGAGCGGCGAGTGTTTCCTTGCATCTGGAAAGAAGCTCCCGTGTCTTGCCGAAGTATTCGGTCTCGATGTATTCGATGAGTCTATTCGAGATGGCTTTCTCGGCGTCGGCGATACTTAGTTGGACTGGCATGTTTTGCTGTTCCTTACTTTGATTCCGCAGGATTCAAGCATATCCGTGGCGGTTTTCAATAATTCGGTGCGGATGATTCGAAAGACGCAATCATCGGGGGTTTTCTCAGGCCATGTCATGAAATCAAGCCATCTGGATGTCTCGGGTGGAAGCAGGCTGAAAGGCGCTTCGATTCTGGAATGGGCATCATCTAGTTTTTCCACGTCCGCCCAATAGGGATTACCCACTATGTTCCTCAGATGCGTGTATAGCGACGGCCATCGGTAGTTGTCGATGATTCTCGCTTCGATAGTGTTCTGGTGGCTATGTAAGAGGAAGTATGTGTATTTATGGGTCTCCCGTCTCCTCCCAAGACCGATTCCATCCGGTAAAACGGGTTTCGAAGTCCAACAGTCCCTGACGCTCTTTCGGGATGGGTCGGCGTATTCGTTGATTCCTTCGTCGGAGCAAGACGACCAGGCATAGTATTCTCGTGGCAGATTCCACCATTCCGGGTCACATTTGATCCGTGGTTCCGCCTGTTCGCGTTTCGAGAGCATCATTCCCGAAATCGGCAGGGATGTGTCGTTGCCTGTCGTATCGTAGACGCCCAAGAGCGCTTGCAAGTCATTGCCGATTTGAATCGTATGACGGGAAGAACATCTGTATGTTCCGCCGTTGTTCTCGGAGATGATGTCACCGACCATGATGAGTCTGTTGTAGAGGAGTTTGGAAAATGGCGTATAATGCTGTTGGCTTCTAATCCACTGCCCTATAAACGGATATATGGATGAAATCCTGTCGAGCCAAAGGTTCAGTCTTCGTGAAATGATGCCGGGCTGGCATCCGTCAGCACCCATCCGTCCATCGTCCAGGCAAAAGGCTTCGATCCAGAATCTCGAAGCGGAATAAACCGTTCTGATACCGAACGATTCATCCGATTCATTTCGATATCGACTGATTCCAAGGTCCGCGCCCATAATCTTGAGCAAGTCGTCATGCTTCATTGGCTGCATCCTTGTCGATTCTTCTGAGAAGCCGTTCAGCTCGATTCACCTCATCTATGTTTTCGGCGAAGACCATCATTTCTCTCGGTCCGGCGAAGGCATAGACCAGAATGAGCAGATGGTCGGTTGTCCATTGTCGGAAATCGCTCGTCCCTTTTCTTTTTTGCTGATCATCTGCCTTGGTACCATTGCGCCGAAACGCCTCGAGTACCTTGCATGGAAGTACAAGCGCGTTATTTGGCAGCGTGTCTCGAAGATTTTCGTCCAATGATTCCTTGTTTTTGGGTTTGAATTCGACCTGCTCAATGTCAGACAAGTCTTTTGCCTTGTATTGGGCCAGCATCTCATCCGAGGGATCTTGCATGAATCCATCAGTCGGTACATAGAAGATACGTTCCCATAATTCCGGTGCGAGGAGCTTGAGGTTTCCTCTCGCTCCGATTGGGAAAACGATAGTCTTATCGGTTCCCGATCGTACAAGGGAGAACAGGAGTCCCTCGTTCATGGTGTCGATGATATTGTCTATCACCAAGACTGTGCAGTCTACTTGATTTGCCTTCTCCAATACGGCGTCGGCATTGGTCCAATCAATTGGCACTGCGACGTGGTAAGCGGGTTTGCCGGATATCATGAACGACAACGAATTGGCGATGCTGCAGCAGAATGATGAATCCACGGCAAGGAATCTGGTCGCTGCCATTGTAGCCAGTAATCCGTCTGATAATTTTTCCGTGCTGGTTTCCCCGATTGCATATATGCCGGAATCTTCGAGATTGTCGATAAGCGTGCCGCCCGCTTCTACTCCCGGTTCTGCTTTCTTTGATGCGCCAGACAGAGGGCAGGGGAGGGGAATCGAATCGATTGGGCTGTCGGTGGCCGCTTGCATGTTCCGAACGACACTTCGCAGCCCGATTTTCAGAGCAACGTTATTTTCCAGTTCTTTCAGAACCTCGTCCTCATTGCGACGCGTCATCTTTATCTGTTGGTCGAGTTGGGAAAGCTCCTCAACAGACTTCGCATGTTTGGCCTCGTCGTCCGCTTCTCGTTGTTTTAGCGAAGAAAGCATAATGTTCTTTTCGCGTATACGATTCTCGATTTGCTGGAGGGTTTTGTTCCTTTCCTCGATTTCCTGGTCCTTGCTTGTAAGAACAACATCAAGACATTTACGATGGAAGCTTTCGTCTGCCGCCAATACGTGGATGATGATCCGATTCATCAAATCATCGTCAGTGTGTATCAGCCTTTGCACCGCGTGCGAGTACAGTTTTTCATCACGTTCATCGAGAGGCTTTCCCGCATAGGCTTCCAGTGTGGTTGGTGAGTTGATGGTCTCCTTGAACAACGCTGCGATTCTTTGACGCTCGTCTTTGGAATAATTGAAACTGGATTGGTCGCAATACCATTTCAGATAGTCGTCAGCATAATCCTCAAAAGGTCTGATGGGTATGGTGCCTTTGAAGTCCGGAAGGGCGGCTTTTGAATAAAGCATCCGTGCGGTCTTTTCTCCGAACTGTCTAGGCAGCACCAGCACGTCGTCTTCATTGATGATGAAGCAGGGTGCCGTCACCTTTCCGTCATGCATATATTTCCGTAGCTTCGCCCTTCCATTCTGGAATTCAAATTTGTTGCTCTGGAGCATAGTCGCTTCCAGCATGTTTTTCTTATGGCGCTTGTACACGAGGAGAATCCGCTCTGCTGGTCTGCCTTGGTATTCGAATCCGACAGAAAGCATCTCAGAAAGCGCGGCGTTATTGTCTGTCAGATAGACCACCTCGATGAGACCGCGCGGATTGGTGTCATAGGACGAATTATGGAAATCGAAAGGGTCAATTACAGTCGGCCTGTCTGGCTTTGAGGGGTTGGGTCTCCACCTCAGGCGTACGAAATCGCTACTGAAACGTTCGCTATTGCTAGTGATGCTCATCGAATACAGTGTTGCTGGGTCATCTGGATCGTTCTTATCGATCCAACGACCGGGATCCAGCCACAGGAAGGGGATATCCGACGCTTGGGAATCATAGTCGGCAAGACGGAGATAATTGTTGACTGTGCCGTCATGGTTGTACCGAACCATGCAGATTGATTCTCTTATGTACTCTTGTCCCCATGCCATTTTTATTCCCCTCTCCTTGCTTGGATTAGTATTTTGTTTTTTGATGTGTTATTTTTCCTGGTTGTGATGCCGGCGCGTCTCATTGTGATTGACATGCCATGGCTTACTTTTCGTAGTTGTAACTTTGAATCAAGCCCAGTGACGGGGCAGGATGCTGACTTTACTGTCATGCCGGCATTGTTGACGCATAGCAGGAAAGACCTTGGGAATGTCTTCCTTGCTGCTGCAACCAGAACCAGATCTTTTCGCCTCGCAGGAAGCGTTTTCTCGTTTGCAAGGAGGTTTTCGTTCTGGACGTTCCCTGTTTTCGAGCGTATTTCCACGTTTACAGGGAATAAGCAAGTCAGATCCGGCTTGTCCTCTGATGTTAGGCTCACTGACGCTTCGTCACACTCTGATGTCGAGAATGCCGACAAATCGATTTGATCTTGGCTGATCATTCGCCATGTGTGGAATTCATCCGGTCGGGACACCAAAAAACCGGTATCCAATTCATAAATTGGACGTTCATGTTTTCCTGTTCCAATATATCCGAATGGAAATAAGTAGTTGTCTCCCAGCGCATAGATTTCTGCGGGATGCGTGAGTTGAACGGTTCCAGTATCTTTGTGGCTGGCGTTTCCCTCCGGTTCGTGATATATGACGGATGTGTTCTCGAACAATGGCTGATCGATTCCATTGGAGGTGAGAGATGGAGGCCAAAGCAAATCGACTGTTCTTTCCTTGTCAGTAAGGCGGCAGCCGAAATGGGCGAACATATTCGCAGCGGTCTCTCTCTTAGAGGATGACGCGGCAACAGACACACGCCAAACAGTGAAACAGCTGTTTGCTGTAAGAGCCCCGACTTTTTTCGCCGTATCGAAGGATGTGGCAACTGACTTGGACAGTTTCGGCTCCCTTGAATCGATTACAAGATAATAACGTCGTCCCACATACACGTCATTTCCACGTCGGATTCGGATTCCAATATGGTTGGCATGATTTGGCGGAGCGCCGCTGTAGTCGCTGGTGAATACCATGCCGGATTCACAATCTTCAGCTTCCCCGACTCTTCTGCGTATGGATTCAGGAGCTATTACCGTTATCTCATTGCTTAGTTCCAGCGTTGGAAGTTTCCGAATGGGAATACTCAAAGATTCCGCTGCCATCTGCCATAACTGGTACGTTCGCCCATTGACCGACATATAAGCCTCTGCGTTCTTTTTGAGATCATCACGTAGTTTTCGTCCGATGCCATACAGTCCTGCCTTCAGCACGTACCGTTTTGTGGATTCTTCTTCGAGATCAAGGAAGATGGGAACGACCGGATTCCTCATGAGGAGGTTTCCGGATCCGTTACCGCTGACATACTCGTCACAGAATTTTGCGAGTTCATCATTTCGGTGATGCTTGAAATAAGTTGTGACTTTTGTGGAGTCCAATGCGGCGAGATCGACTGGACGACCACAGTAAGGGCATTTGAAACGAGCGCCATGGGCGATGCGCTTTCTCCCTTTACTGCTGAGATCATGAGCGAAGACAGTTATCTCTTTGCCATCTTTTAATGTCTTCGCCCGATCCATCGTTTAACCTCCTGTGGTTGATGATGAACGCTGAATGGTCATGTCTGCACTGATCCTTTTATTGTAGGAACGGGTGGAAAGCTTTTGCCAGATTGCTAAAGGGTGTGTTTTCCGGAATTGGACAGATACATAAATCTGTATCTCGGAGAGGGTGGTACGTGGAATTATGTATAAGTTAATGTTTTCAATTGCGTAGGTTGTCTCCGAGAAAACGTCTGTACCCGCTCGCTAATCGGAAATATAGGCATAAGTATGTATGTCGACTTTCCGATGTGTTTGTGTGGGAGCATAATGAGTGTATGACGAAGAGCGCGCTTCCCAAACCGATTATCATGCATCTGCCATATCAGAGTATTGAGAACAGAGTTGAAATTGAGAAAGCCTTATCGGAAAGCTGCGGCGATGTTCCACTGTCGGTCGTCGAACGAAGCATGTTGCATTACCTTTTTGACTATCCCACGGTATATGTGGTTCATTCGGAGAAGAGGAATAAGGATACTGGCTGTTTCGAGTACACGGTATATGTGGGCGAAACGAACAATATTCACAATCGGGCCATGCAGCATTTGCGAAACGATTCGAAAATACGTGATGACTGGAAAGAATTCCATAAGCGTCTGCAGAAAAATCCACGTTCGGTATGGCAGTACGTTATTGGTAATGCGCATTTCAATAAGTCGTTGACCTTGGACGTGGAAAACAGGCTGATGCATTACCTTCTGGGCTCCAATTCAGTAAAGACTTTAAATAATCGCCGCACGAATGCCCAAGGTGACTATTACACGCAGGATGAATTTGAGCAGATTTTCTCGGACATTTGGTTGGAGCTGAATCATCAGGATCCGGAATTGTTTCCTGCGGAGGAGATTATTCGCGATTCAGCCTTGTTCAAGGCGTCACCGTTCCATCAGCTCAGTGAGGATCAGCTTGTTGCGGAAGAATCGATTATGAGCGTATTGTCCGATGTTCTTTCTGACACAGATAACGCGGATACGTCACGATTGATTTTCTTACAGGGGGCTGCTGGTACTGGTAAAACGGTACTGTTTAGCCATCTGTTTTACAGGATCGTCACGGAGATGAATGTTGATGGGTATCTTGATGAGGAGGATGAAGATATCCTGGAAAATGTTTTGGCACAGACAAGAGGCAAGAGTAGGCGTAGGAAGGCCTATATTCTGGTCAACCATGAGCAGCAGGTGCATGTCTATAATCAGATTGCAATCAAGCTGGGACTGCAAAAAGGCAACGATGGAATAGCATTTAAGCCATCCCAGTTTATCAATCAGTTCAGCGAAAAGGCAGGTAATCGGGGTATCCCGGACAGGCCGCGAGGTAAAGCCGATGTCGTGCTCGTCGACGAGGCCCACTTGCTGCTCACGCAGGGCAATCAAGGATATTCCGGTAAGAACATGCTCCATGATTTGCTTCGTCGTGCAAAAGTGGTCATCGCGGTATTCGACCCGAACCAGATTCTACAGACCTCGCAACGATGGGATGAGAAAGAACTGCGTAAACTTTTTCCGCAGAAAGAGCGCGTTGATATACGAGATGGGCAGTTGGAACAATTCATGCCACTGGACATGTGGGGTGAACGTTACCTATTTAGTCATGTACGTCTGACTAAACAATTCCGAATCGCGGCGGATGAGGCGACAATGCAGTGGATAGACGATTTCGCGGACGG
>UMET01006715.1_pt1 | contig 14232 bp, 12 predicted proteins | sample 1964821 | NCBI WGS metagenome assembly UMET01 (sample SAMEA4836027, study PRJEB28245) | human gut metagenome | biome: gut microbiome; material: fecal sample | place: Denmark | collected 2008
GGTGCATGTGAGATACACTTCATAGGGCCTTACGGCCTTTCTCACGATTTCATGAAGATACTGGTATTTTGGCAGTATCATGTCCGTGATATCCGGTTCCACATGATATCCATACCAGATCCGGTACACGGCAGGCTTCATGTGCTGATAAAGGATTTCCAAAAATTCCGCCCTTCCGTCCAGCCGTACACAGCTGATGGACTCAAAACGTTCCAGCATGTGCATGCCCGCGTCCCTGAGCAGCTCCAGATTCCCTATATCTTCATGGACCCTGTTATGGACCTTTGAAATTTGTATCTGAACTGCAAAATTTACGATCTCATTTTCATCCTTTATCCTGTACTTATCTGCAAAGGCAGCCACCACGGAATATTCTTTGGTGGTGGTTACCAGGCGGTACCGGTCCATGGCTTCCACGGTCTTTTCATTTTTAATCCGAATCAGTGTAAAATAAAAAATATACAGAAGCTCCTTCAGACGTTCATCTGTAAATTGAAGCTGAAGCTTATTTTCTATCTCCTCGATATTTGCCCTGAGCTCCTTTACCCCTTCCTCCCTGATTCCGTATATACGGTTCAGGTTCTCCTCACCGCCCGGCATGTTCAGAAGCTTTCTGAGGGCATGTGTCAAAAGCTCTCTTTTGTGATATTCACTTCCGTAAAGGCGGTACCCTTCCTTCCTGTTATATGCCAGCTCCAAACTGAATCTGTTTACCCGTTCCTGTACCTTCTTGAAGTCACTGAGCAGCGTGTTTTTACTGATTTGAAGCTCCTCTGTAAAATGATAGGTGGAAAGCTCATCCTCATGGCAGAGCAGCCGTAGCTCAATCCAATATGCCCGCTCCTCGTCCGAATAGGTATAGGAGGACTTGGTGATTGCTGCTTCTTTGGCGGAATAATGCTCAGCCACCGGACCGGGCACCATAAAGTACCCGGTCTTCAGCCGCTTAATCTCCGGATGGCCGTTATCCCTAAGATAGTCATTGATTTTGTCAAAGCTATAGCTGAGCTGCTTTCTCGTAAGATGGAACTTTTCCTCCAGCCCCTTGCCTGTAGCTGATGAATTATCTACAATCTCCTGAAAAATCATATAACTTCTGCTATCCAGATACACGATATCACCTCGTCAATTCGATTGCTTACTGTCCCGCCTTGGCATTTCCAGCCTCCAGAGCCGCGTCTTCCCTGGCCTCACGCATTAAATCACGGTAATATAAAATAAACCCTGCCAGCCAGACTGCAAATATAATCAAAGGCATGAAATTACCCTTTAAAAACATAAACAGATGGGAAATAGAATACGTAAATACAGGACCATTAATCAGGCTGTTGCTGATCAGCTCTCCCGCCTGAAGGTCAATACTGCCTGTTGCGATGGCTAACTCTGTCATGAATGGAGCAAAGGCAGTCCCCACCCACAGGAACACCGGAGCGCCGATGACGCAGAGGATAGACATTTGAAGCAGGTTTCCTCTTGTCACCAGAAACGCCGGCAATGCCAGGGATGCGCTCATAAGACCTGCAAAGGGAAGGATTTCATTGCCCGGCAGCACCATGGAATAAATCAGCATAAACGGTATGCTCCAAAGGATAGCCAGCCATATCTCATTACAGCCGCCAAGGATAGGCCAGTCCAGACCTACAATCAGAGTCTTTCCTTCAAACTTTTTGTTCATGAAAGCGCTGACCGCCTCAGAAATGGGAGACAAGGCCTGCATGAAATATTTGGCCACCACCGGGAACAGCGTCATGGCAGCTGCAGCCTTGATTCCTGTGGTAAGAATCTGGGCCAGGGAATACTTTGCGAGAATTCCAAACAGGCAGCCCAATATAAATCCCATCACATGGTTTTCCGCAAAAATACCAACCTTGTCTTTTAACATATCCGTGTCAAATTCCCTGTTAAGTCCCGGAATTTTTCTTAAAACAAGGGCAATCGGGTATAAAATAGCTCCAAAGAATAACGTAGCATGGGTCACGGACACACCCGGAATTCCTGTAAGCTTTTCAATTCGGTGCTGATGTGCGTCCGAAGATTTAAGTTCCAGTATAATCTGAACCGCCGCAATCACAAAGGCCAGAATCACACTATGAGTAATGGATACCACGGCAACTGCCGTAAATATCTTAAGCCATACATTCCATAAATCTGCGTTGATGGTATTTGTCTTGTTGAGAAGTATCATCACTACATTGACTGCTATCAAAAGCGGAAACATGAGAAATGCATAGGGCCATGCCCATGATATGGTAGCCATGGTGCTCCATCCGCCGTCAACAATGGGCAGCGAGATTCCCGTAGAGGTCATGATGGCCTGGGCGGCCGGGGTTATGCTGTCCTTCATAAAGGATATGAGAAGATTCATGCCCGTAAATGCCACGCCAAGTGTGATGCCGGATGAAATCGCGTCCTTTATCTTCATCCCCACCATTATACTGCCGACAATCATTATAATCGGTACAAATATGGGAGCCCCTAATCCCAAAAAGAAATTAACAACATTTGTTAATACCTGCATACTTTCCCCTCCTTCTCCCTATCAGCTTTTGTTGACCGCATCAATGAGCTTTTTCAGTTCATCTTCCTGCCTGACCCCTGTCAGGAACGCGATTCCGTTGATAACAGGTACCGGATATTCCTTTACCGTCTTTGTGATGGTTATATAAGCCACACAGTCTTTTATATCCCTGTCCAGGGACTTGATATTAACCGCGTCCACCACCGCGTCCACCTTTCTCTCTTTAAGCAGACGGTTTACCTTACTGGCAACAGCCTGTGACGTGGCAACTCCATTTGCACATGCAACTATAATTCTCTTCATATGTTCACCCTATACCTTCCATTGATAATACCAGATTAAAATATGCTTCTATATTAGCAGCCTGCCTCAGCCTTTCCATAAAATCAGGTCTCTGGCAATTGTTTACCAGTATCTGAAGCAGTTCCACATGGGCATCCCCCACCGCCTCCTGCTTAAAACCAAGCAGAAATACAAACCGCACCATATGGACTACCTCGTTGGCAGCCATCTCCCTCCATGGAATCGGTTCCTTCAGGCGGATACAGGCAATAAATGCATTCTTAATGCATTCCGGGTCTGTATGGGGTATAGCCACTGCATATGGCTCTATGGGAAGGGCCGTGGGATATTCCTTCTCTCTTTCCTTTATGCTTTCAAGAAAATCCCCTGTCACATATCCCAATTCCATAAGCCGCCCGGACATTACTTCAAATAATTCGTCTGTGTTTCTCACATCCAAATCCAGCTGAATCAGGTCCTTGTATACAATATCTCCCGTCATGATTTGGTACTCCTCATTAATTAATATTAAAGTTACACGCGCGCTCATGTATCTTCTCCATACCTGCATTATAAAGGCCGGACATGTGTATTTCAATTCAAATAGGGCCCATATTTTGTGCAATATGATGCTCATTCCTGTGATGCGCAATTATTTTATACATAATTGTGCCTTATTTTCCCTGTTTCACCCGGATACCATGTCACTATTCACAACAACATGGTTTACCAAATCACAGGGCAGAATACACCTTCTTATTGTTCCACAAAAAAATCCTGATGACAGGTACTTCTCAAACCGTCATCAGGATTCTCCCTCTCTTCTGTTTTCTGCGGCTGTCCAATCTTCTCTCCCAGCCTCACACCCAGCCATCAATCACATCAATTGAAAACTTAAAATGGTCTTCCGGCATACCCTGCTCCTTCAGCCGCCGTCTGATTGTCTTCATATAATGGTTTGATATGGCCCTGCATATTTCCTCCGTATTTCCGGTGCGGCACACGTCCACCAGTTCCTTGTGGATGGGGTACTGGCGTTCTATCATGGCCCGGCTGTCAGGGTTGCCCGCATAATAATTGATGGCATTTCCATAGTTTAAGTCCGTCCATCCCTTAATCAGCCGCGGTAAGCCGGTGGAACGTATGATGGCCTCATGAAGCATGTTATCACAGGCAATGGATTTGTTATAATCCGTTTCCTTTAAGTCCTTCATGGATTCCAATGCAGCATCCATCTCCGCAAAGGCAGTCTCTGAAAACACTCCCCTGCACAGCTTTACTGCCAAAATCTCATAGGTGGCCCTCAGCAGATAAATCTCGTAAATGTCCTCCAGGGTGATATTTTTCACCGAACACCCCACATTTCTCACATATTCCACCAGGCCTTCCTGTTCCAGCTGTCTTAAAGCCTCCCGGATCGGCCCGCGGCTCACCCCAAGTTCGTCCGAAATATCCTGTTCAATAATTCTCATTCCCGGCGCCAGCTCGTGGTTGAATATTTTCATACGAATGACGTCCACCACATTTTCACGCAGTGTCTGATACGTTAATTTTCCCATAAAAGCAATTCCTTTTCATAATCCCACAACAATTCCAGTGTATTCTGTCACAAAATAATAGTATCATAAGAAAATCCCACGGTAAACATATTGTCTGAAAAAATGGCAAAACTCCGGCACCTTGGATCACAAGCGCCGGAGTTTGTCTGAGGCTTTCGCCTTTCATCATGTTTACAGGCCGCATATACCCTTGATGACATAGGATACAAAGATGCCCACATAGTTTCCGCAGGCTCCGGCTATTACACCCATGATTAAGCCGACGTTAATCAGGGATTTCCAGTCTGCGCCCGCCGCGGTCAGGGATGAGGTTGGCCCGTCTACAATACATCCCACCATGGACAGGATTACATATTCATACTTAATCTTAAATATGCGGCAGATAATAAGGTGCAGTACGATACATCCAATCAGCATAAACAGTACATACAGTGTCATCATTAGCGCGGAACCGATAAACTGCTGTAAATCCACAGCAAATCCAATGGTTGCAAGGAAGGTCAGGGAAATAAACAGACCCAGGTCAAGATTTCCGCGCAGCTTCTGGACAGGCTTTAACTGAGCCAGGCCAATGGATACCGTGGTAAGAATCAGCAGCCTTCCCGCTTTCCAGAAGGTATCCGGAAAAATGGACTGTGCAATCACTGTACATACAAAGGAAACACCGAAACCAATGGTCAAAAGCCATGCAATATCCCGGATAGACCATCTCTTATCGGACATCAGAGGCTCGTCCTCTCCGTCGTCCAGCTCCTCTTTTGTAAACTGGTAAGGCCACAGCTTGTTCCAGCGTTTGGACGCCTTTAAGATAGCCGGAGCCGCGAACAGAAATACCATTAAGGGGGTGGACACCACGTAGTCAGCTGCATTGGCGGCCGCAAGGGTTTCCCTTGAACAGTCCAGACCGGTTGCGATAGCTGTCAGGTTAGGTGTTCCGCCTGTGTAGGTGCCTACAAACATGCCGGCGCACTTCCAGCCCTCAGTAATCCTTGGGGCAAAGAATAATCCCAGTATGATGGCAATAAAACATACGGAAAAAATAGCAGATACCAAAGCAATAACCGGCTCCCTGTTCAGCTTCTTCAGCTCACGCATATTCATGCTGAGCAGGCAGATAGATATGGCGGGCGTCACGCAGTATGTAGACAACGCACTGTAAAAATCATGTGAAATCGGCACCACATGGGTGTTAGAAAGAATAATTCCCAATACCACTACTGTCAAAACCGGCCCCAGTGACTTAAATGCTTTGAATCTCTGTAACCAAAGCGCAAATGCTACCATGATTAAAATCACGAATATCAGGCCTTCGGTACGTGTAATAAGTGCTTCCATCTTTTTTTCCTCTTCACCTTTCATATATTGATGATTGTAAATTGTGGATTGTGGATTGTCAACAATCCGTATTAGTATTATATTAACACAAGTTTTAAAAATATTCAATATACAAAAGTAAAAACTATGTTTTTTATGCATTATTTCCAGTTTCTGTTGATTTTCAAGATAAACCAGACCTGTCCTGTCTCTTTTCCATACCCACATTCCAAAAAAAGTAAAAAAATCCCGCAGACAAGCCAATATGGCCTGACTGCGGGATCCAATCCGCACATTATATATTCCGTCTGCGCGATACAGTGCAGACTACACGATGCCCTGTCCCAGCATAGCCTCAACCACCTTCTCAAATCCGGCGATATTAGCACCAGCCACATAGTTGCCCGCAACCTGGTAACGCTCTGCTGCCTCTGATACCTTTGCAAAGATATTTACCATGATGGTGTGAAGCTTATCGTCCACTTCCTCAAAGGACCATGACATTCTTAAGGCGTTCTGGCTCTGCTCCAGTCCGGAAGTTGCCACGCCGCCTGCATTGGCAGCCTTACCCGGCATAAAGAGAATCTTCTTCTCCACAAACAAATCTGTGGCTTCCCTGGTGGACGGCATGTTAGCGCCCTCTGCCACTGCAAAGCATCCGTTGGCGAGAAGTGTCTGGGCATCTTCCAGATTCAGCTCATTCTGGGTTGCACAGGGAAGGGCGATGTCACATGGGATGCTCCAGATTCCTCTTCCCTCTGTATACACTGCGGTTGGCACCTCTTCCACATACTCCTTGATACGTCCTCTGCGTACTTCCTTGATTTCCTTCACAATATCCAGCTGAATGCCGTCCTTGTCATAGATATAACCGTTGGAATCGCTTAAAGCCACTACCTTTGCTCCCAGCTGCTGTGCCTTCTCAGTTGCGTAGATGGCCACATTGCCGGAACCGGATACAACGATGGTTTTGCCTGCCATATCCTTGCCGTTGTGCTTTAACATCTCATCCAGAATGTATACCAGGCCATATCCGGTTGCCTGTGTCCTGGCCAGGGAACCGCCAAAGGTAAGTCCCTTGCCTGTAAGTACGCCCTCATACAATCCTGTGATTCTCTTATACTGTCCAAAGAGGTATCCCACTTCCCTGCCGCCTACACCGATATCTCCGGCCGGGATATCCGTATCCTTGCCAATGTGGCGGTACAGCTCTGTCATGAAGCTCTGGCAGAAAGCCATGACCTCGCGGTCTGATTTGCCTTTGGGATCGAAGTTGGAACCGCCCTTGCCTCCGCCCATGGGAAGGCCTGTCAGGGAGTTTTTAAGTGTCTGCTCAAAACCGAGAAACTTGAGGATGCTCTGGTTTACAGATGGATGGAAACGCAGGCCGCCCTTATATGGTCCAATGGCGCTGTTGAACTGGATCCTGTATCCCTTGTTCACCTGGACAGCTCCATTGTCATCTACCCACGGTACCCTGAAAGATACAATTCTTTCCGGCTCCGTGAAACGTTCAAGAATACCTTCCCTGCGGTATTTTTCCTCATTGGCATCAATGACCAGCTTTAAGGAATCCAGTACTTCCTTGACAGCCTGATGAAACTCCGGCTCACCCGGGTTCTGTGCTACTACTCTCTCATAAATCTCATCAACGTATGACATTTCAATCGACCTCCTGGATTTTTGTTTGTGAAGTGTGGGGATGCTGTGCCGGCAGTGGGTCCGGCACACACTTTAGGAAAAGTATAACAAGTTAATATGTTAAAGTCAAGAAGTATGTAAACCGATTTTCAAAATCACTGCAGCCGGATTTTCCGCGGTTTTACCGGATGTTTCATCATTTACCACCTGAAATCGGTCCGGAACTCCACTTCACCCCTTTGGCCGCTCCAGACAGAACAGCTTCTTATTCTCTGAACCGCACTGCGTCACCTTAAAATTAAGCAGGTTTCCTTCCTCGGTCCAGAACTCCATGGCATCCAGAATCCGCGTCACCGTGGACCGGTTCATAAGCTGTTCCTTTTCCATGGCAAAGGGTCCGAACTCCCTGTTGACAAACTCTGTTATCTCCGTAACGGAAAGAGGTCTTTCCTTCGTGGCATGATTCTCCAGGATATTAACAATCAATAATGGAAACATGGTCTGATGCATGTGAATCTTCCTCGCCTTCCGCATCAAAAAAGGGCCTGCCTTTGGCCCTTTGTACCATGTTCGCTAAAGGTTCATAAAAGTATTTATGAATCGTTTCGTCTTATCCCGGGCTTTGGCAGTTCCTGTTTTCAGTTACACCAATCCGTCCGCTGCCATAGCATGAATAACTGCCGGCACCGGACTTCCCATAACTATATAACCTTACCTTTATAAACACTGCTTCTGCCATAATGCTCTCCTTCCGATTATCAGTATACACTTTTTCTTCCAAATTTGTCAACGCAGATGGGAGGATTCGGACCTCCGGACCGGTTACTGCCGGCCTGCTCCTTAGCGGGGAGCCGCATTCGACCACTCTGCCACATCTGCTGATTGCGCGCCCATGCCTTATCCCGGTATGGGCACGCCCGGAACCTGTCTGTTAACAGTCCTGATGCGCCGGGTTGGATTCGAGCCAACAATGTTCACCACCTGGGTCACGGTTTTACAGACCGCTTGCTTCAGCCATTTGCATACCGGCGCTTATGGAGGGAGGCCGGGGAGGCCTCCGTTCTCTTATGTCAGTACTATAGCATATGGACCTGGGCAAATTTGCATTATTTTTAAATTAACCCGGCATTCTCATTCCTGTACACCATTATCCCTGTATACCGTTAATCCTGCACCCCGGCCAGCTCTGCCAGCTGCTCCAGCACGCCTTTACCGCCGTTAAGGGATATATTGCCCACCTTGTCGCAGATCTTCTCCAGATACTCCATCTCCTTCAGCTTGAACAGGGTGCGGTTTTCATCCATAAGCCTGGCAGTGTTCAAAAGGCTTCTGGTGGAAGCCACTTCCTCCCGCCGCATGATGACATTGGCCTGGGCCTTTTTTTCTGCCATCAGCACGGTATTCATGATTTCCCTTATCTCTCCCGGAAGGATAATGTCCTTGATACCTGCCCCGGTTATCTCCACGCAGTATTCCTCCTGATACTCCTTTAGCTTATCCAGCACAAACCTTCCGATTTCCTCCTTCTGTTCCAGGAGCTCATCCAGCCTGTACCGCCCCACATATTCCCGCAGTTTCAGCTGGACATAGGTATAGAGCTGGGAAGCCACCCCCTCTACGGTCTGAACCAGCTTCTCCGGATTGGTAATCCGGTAATTGCAGATTATATTTAACCGCACAGCCACCTTATCTGCGGTAAGGATTTCCTGGCCGGAGATGTCAAGCTGCTGGATCTTCATGTTGAAAATTTTGCAGGTAACCTCCCTTCCGTAATTCCAGAAGTAATAGGTACCTGTGTCCAGTTTCTTTTCATAGCGGTTGTCAAAATACAAAAGACCTGTCTCTCCGTCCTTTATAACTATTTTCTTATAGTACTTGGATGGCATCAGATCCATATACATCCGGGGAAGGGTATCCTCCATATAAGGCTGTGTTATGTCGATGAGCCGGAATTCATTTTTCTCAAATACATTCCAGTACAATGTCTCAGGCTTTGTGATTACTTCCCTGTACGCCTTATTCACAAACCGGAGAGCTATGCACTCGTCCGGCAGCACTGCCTTCACTACCCTGGAGGCAAACTTTTCATCCTTCATGAGGATTTCCTCCGGTATTCCGCACGTTTTGACTTCCCCTGTCATAGGCACTGTCTGTACCTCATATCCCAACATGTTCAGGTAAGAATACCTGCCTGCTGTCAGCAGTTCCACGAACCGGCCGTCCTTCATCAGGTAGCCGCATTCCTGCTCTTTGATTATATATTTCTTTATCATCATATCTGAATCCCTCATTATTATGAATCTGTAAAATTTGTTTGATGGAAAAGGCGGATGCCCGGCTCCATCCTCCTGCTGCGGGCTTCTGCTTAAGCACATCCTGGAAGGGCTGGGCGTTACGGCCCTACCCGGATCCGATCCGTAATGCGCTGACACGCATTCCGTACAGGCTCCATCCGAACGGGAAACACTTTATCATCCGGCCTATCCGGATTGACCGTATTTCTGGCCCGGCCCATTTTGTGCGGTATCCGCAGCCGCGCTGGGCCGCAGAAGAACTGCCTTTCCCTGTTTTAAACAGGTTCGGCAGGAGCGAAGGCATCCCTTCTCCTTCCTGGAGACATTTGGTTATGTCATCATTTTTAATGATTGCTATACCCACTTAGCTACGTGTTATCATACACGGCGGGAGTCGAACCCGCGACACATCATCCTAAAAAACTGCAGATTGCCGGCATACCCTTGAACCACAGGCCGGGCACCGGGGAGTCCCAGGAAGTAAACTCCGCCTCTTAAGGCAAACTGCCGATATTTATGTAGGGCAGGCCTCCCGTCCCTCTGACGGGCGCCTGCTTGTTTTTCCCCGGCCCCGGCATACTGCCGCGGCCTTCTATCCTTTCACCACGCCTATTGTCTTAAGGCGCTTCACAGGCACCACCAGATCCTGCTGGTTATCCATGACCTCCTCAATATTCTTATAGGCAAACCGGCTCTCCTCCGCCACATCGGCCTTTCCCTTTTTACCCAGAATCACACCCTGTTTCTGTAAATCCAGAATGACTTCCTCACAGGAAAATGCCGCCATGGCACCTTTTCTTGAATACTGCCGCCCGGCTCCATGGGATGAAGAGCAGAAGCTCTCCTGGTTTCCCTTTCCCATGACCACATAGCTGTAAGAACCCATGGCCCCCGGAATAACGGCTAATTCTCCGTTCTGAGCGCTGACAGCGCCCTTCCTGTGGACCCACACATCCTTCCCATAGTGGTTTTCAAAGGAAGCGTAATTGTGGTGGCAGTTTATGTCGTGGGAAAACTCCAGTGAAAGTTCGGTATACTTTCCAATCCATTTTTCCAGAATGGCCTTCACGGCTAACATCATCTTTTCCCTGTTCTCTTTGGCAAAATCCATGGAAAGCTGCATCCAGTTAAGGTATTGTTTGCCCTCTCTGGTATCCACCGGCAGGAAGGCCAGCCTGTATTCATCGGGCACAGCGCTGAACCATTTCTGGTTTAGCTGTCTTGCCTTATAGTGGAAGTAATCGCAGACAGACTTTCCGAAGTGACGGCTTCCCGAGTGAATCATTACAGCCAGATAACCGTCGTCATCCTCCTGGAGCTCAATGAAATGATTCCCGCCTCCCAGCGTACCAATTTGGTAATATCCCGCCTCCAGCTGTCCTAAGAGCTCCCCATCCTCCTCATACCGGTCCATTTCCTCCAAAGCACCGTCCATGGTATAGCTGGGCATCATGGTCTTATGGTGTGCAAATCCCACCGGCACGTTGCGCATGATATCACCTATGACAGCCTGGAGGAGGGAGCCGTTGCCCGTGATAACCTCCCTGATATCAGCCACCTTAATGTTGGTCTCGGTATAAGCCATACCACAGCCGATGTCCACACCCACTGCATTGGGAATCACCACGCCGTCTGCTGCAATAACACCTCCAATGGGCATTCCCATTCCGGCGTGTGTATCCGGCATCAGACTGACCCACTTATGAAGGAAAGGCAGCTGTGAAAGATGATATGCCTGTTCCAGACAGCTTCCTTCCAAATCCTCTCGTTCCTTCAGCCATACCCTTACAGGAACCTTCATCTTTTCTTTTTCATACATCACAAACATATATCTCACATCCTTTCTTCTTCACTCTGTACGCCGTCAATGGATGATTGGGATGAATCCCGCCCTGCCGGCGCCGTGGTAATCTGTCTTACCGTTCATATATTTGCGTATGTATCTTAACTACATGCTTATAATACTCAATTTTAACATGGTTATCATTTAAAAAAAGTTGCGAACTTCCATTATTTACTATAATATCTATACTAACGTTTAAATTGAACGTATGCTGTAAGAACAGGTGTGTCAGCTTGACAAAATAGAACATTACATTAAAATGATAGATAAAACAGTCGGAAATCCACGGACAGGAGGGGACATATATGGCTGAATTCCAGGAACTAATCAAGAATTTTGACCGCATCCGGGACTATATGCGCCAGTTTTACGTATATGGGTTCAAGGTAAGAAATGATTTCAGCGAAAAGAGCGCCAGAACCTACGACAATGAGCGCCGGCGTATTGAGAGCTGGCTCTCCCGGTATACAAAGTCCGATTACACCTCCAAGGGAAAGCATGTCTACATCAATGTGGACAGCAAGACCATTCCCCAGAATCCCCTGTACGCTGCCTGGAAGTCCAAAAGCTTTACAGACAACGACCTGATGCTCCATTTCTTCATCCTGGACCTTTTATGGGACTGTCCGGAGGGCATGTCATCCAACACAGTGACCGACCTTATATCCCACAACTACGGGGTGGTTTTCGACACCCAGACCGTGCGCCTGAAGCTGAAGGAATACGAAACCCTCGGTATACTGGTATCCCATAAGGCCGGCAAGACCCTGTCCTATGCGCTAGCTCCCCTCATGCCCATGGAAACAGAACCGCAGTGTGTAAATTCCGGTGACATGGAACCGGATGGAACTGAGGAAGGGGAACAGAACCTGTGGCAGTGCCTCATGACAGCCGTGAAATACTTCCAGGAAGCCGCCCCCTTTGGCTGCATAGGCAGCACCATCCTGGACCGTCAGGATGAATGTAATGACCTGTTCCAGTTCAAGCACCATTTTATCGTACATACACTGGAGGACGGCATACTGGCCGACATACTGACCGCTGTCCGTGAGAAACGCATGATTCGGTTTGAGAACAAAAGCAGCCGCAGCGGACAGGTTTCCACCCTGTCAGGAGTGCCCCTGAAGATATTTGTCAGCACCCAGACCGGGCGCAGGTATCTGTGCCTGTATCTGCCGGAGCGCCGCCGCTTCAGCAACTCCCGCCTGGACTCCATTACCCGGGTGACCCTTCTGGAGCCATGTGCATTTTATGAGGAAGTACTCCGTGATTTGGAAAAGAATAAGGAGAAATGCTGGGGCGTGTCCTTTGGAAGCGGTACAAGCCGTATGGAGGAGGTCTGCATCAAGCTCTATATAGACGAGGAAAAGGAACCCTACATCCTGAACCGTCTTTACCGTGAAGGAAGGGGCGGGGAAATTATGAAGATACGTGAGAACCAGTTTCTCTACACAGGTACATTTTTCGATACCAATGAAATGCTGTCCTGGGTCAAAACCTTTACAGGCCGTATCATGGACATACAGGGCACAAATATTTTTTCTATAGCCAAGGTAACCCGGGATTGGGAGAAGATGTATGAGATGTACTGCGGGAATGAGGAGTAGGATGCCATGGAATTATTTCACAAAATATACAGCTGTTATTACAATGTGGTCCGCCACATACTGGATGAAGCAGGTCACAGCCCCATAACCAGGCAGGATATGGAGGATATATGCCGCGCTTACGGTTTCCAGGAAAGCGCCCTGTCCATCATCCCCAAACTGACGGACAGCACATGGGCCCTTCTGGAAGAACAGGACAAACATACCTTTACGTCCCGTCTGGGCCATGCTGTTCCTGCGCTCCCTCTCACGAACCTCCAGAAAGCATGGCTGAAATCCCTGATACAGGACCCCCGTTTCCAACTGTTTTTCACAGACAGGCAGTTAGAACTTCTGGCCGGGGAATGGGACGGTCTGCCCTCCCTTTACCATGAGGACGACTTTTACTACTATGACCGCTACAGGGACGGGGATTCCTATGATTCCCCCTCCTACAGGAAGCATTTTCAGGCTATACTTAAAGCAATTCGGGAGGAACGCGTTCTTCTGGTTGCCTATGAGGGAAAACACGGCCGTGTCCACTCCTTTGAGACCGCGCCTTACCAGCTTCAGTATTCCTCCAAGGATGACAAATTCCGGCTCTGCTGTCTCCAGCTCCACCGGAATACGTTCAGCCGCAGCACCATACTTAATCTGGCACGCATAAAGGACTGCCACGTAACCTCAAAGTCATGCCCACCAGACCTTGAATCCCGCTGTTTTGAACCCATCCAAAAGGCCTCGGAACCAGTGGTTCTCAAAATCAGCGGGGAACGCAACTCCCTGGAACGGTGCATGCTGCATTTTGCCAACTATGAAAAGCATACGGAATATGACGCGGAAATGAAATGCTGGATCTGTTCCATCCACTATGATTTGGCAGATGAGACAGAACTTCTCATAGATATTCTGTCCTTTGGCCCTGTGGTCCGGGTACTTGGCCCTTCGTCCTTTGTACGGCAGATCCGCAAACGGGTAAAAAGGCAGCATGAGCTGTTTTACAGCGAGATTACATAGGGTACGCCGGGTGACTGTAGAAACCACAGCAGCGCTTCCTGCCTCAGCGCCCCCTGCCCCAGCACCTCCTTCCCCAACGCCTCCTCCCCAGCACAGGACTGCGCTCCGCACAAAAACAGAAATAAAAACAGGATAAATGAAAAAGGATGCTGTATGGCTGGCTGTCCGGATATACTAT
>UMET01011327.1_pt1 | contig 14130 bp, 10 predicted proteins | sample 1964821 | NCBI WGS metagenome assembly UMET01 (sample SAMEA4836027, study PRJEB28245) | human gut metagenome | biome: gut microbiome; material: fecal sample | place: Denmark | collected 2008
AAACCTCATTTTAACTTGTACTAAATCTTGACATAGGACCATCCTATTATGTAGGTTGAAAGCTTCCTACTTGATATTTGAATCCTACTTCTCCTCAAAGTTTTTTCATCATCCAATAGGCATCCGCATAAGAACCATCTGCATATTTCATATTGTTTGGAAAGGTTCCATATTTCTGAAATCCAAGTTTCTCATACAAAGCTATGGCTGATTTATTATTTGCAATTACCTCAAGCTCAGCCTGTTCATACCCAACCTGTTTCGCAATATCCAGGAGCATTTCCAGCATTGCTTTTCCAATTCCAAAATCGCAATATTCCTGATAAAGTGCAATGGCAATCTCGCATCTGTGCCGATATCGTTTAACTCCTCCCAAACTCATCAAAGAACAATTCCCAATATGTTTGCCTTCTATCTCAGCAATTAGTAAAATTTCATTCTCACTGTCTTTTTTAGCTTTTATAAACTCTTGTTCCTGCTCTATGGAAAAGGCTATTTCATCAGGCTCACGAAGTAAAAACGGAGTTTCGGCTGCTGTAATTTTAAGAAAATCAAGCAAGGACTCTGCATCCTTTTCGTCTGCACTTCTGAGAATAATATCTCTGGCTTGTTTGTCTTTTATTGTTGTAGTACTCTTATGCATGGTTGTCTCCTCCTCCTTAATTTTGAATTCTCAGATTTACTTTAATTGAATGTTTTTCATTGTAAAGCCAATAAGAATAGCATTGGCTAAAAACATTATAATCACATATCCCGTTAAGATGATAAACATAGTTGGAACAACATCTAATAAAGCTGTCCAATCCTCAGTGTTAACCCAATTTAAGATTATCTTATACTCCATAAGAAGTGCTAAAGCCACAAACGCAAGTGAACTGGCAGATGCCCAACAAGTTGCAATCTTTTTCTTTGATACCAGAATCCAACCAATAACATGAAAAATAATACTCAATGCTGCACATATAATCCACATATCACCACTCCTTCCCAAACTGAAAGTTATTTATTTCCATAATCAATCACTATTTTTTTACAACTACTGCAATGATAAGCTTCACAATGAGGTATCCCATCAAAGCCTTTACTTAATTCCAGATCATCCTGTTTTTTTATCACAATAGGGACACTTCATATTACTTCACCTCCAAATTTATACTTCTCTTTCAAAACTTTCAAAAATGATTTGATAGCATAATGAACTATTAACCCCTGATTTTTCATTCATAGGAGTAACCACCTGTTTCAATCTCCAGCCTTGTTCTGTTTATATTCATACTTTTTCATATGCCGCCTCTTTCCATCTACACTCTCTTTGCTATCTGCAGTGCAATAAACAGCTTATCCAGATTGTGATTTGCAGCAGATAATTCCTCTGTTTCGTAGCTTCCTTCTATAAGTACATCACTGGAAACAAGGAAATCATATAAGTGAACCACTCATTGTCTAAAGCCAATGAGCTTCCTGCTTCGCAGACCTCGTAATCTACTATCTCCACAGGCGTTAATTCGGATAGTCCCTACCCTACTTATTGGTTCTTATGCCATCTGTCTTAATCCCTCTGCCAATATGTTCTTCGCTGCGTTTATATCTCTATCGTGCTTTGTGCCACAGACAGGACATACCCATTCCCTTATTGACAAATTTTTCGTTTCTGTATTTTTGTATCCACAAATGGAACACAACTGACTGCTGGCATAGAATGTATCTATCTTAACATATTTCCGTCCATTCCATTTTGCCTTATACCCTAATTACCTTGTTAGTTCGTACCATGATACATCACTTATAGACTTTGCCAGATGATGATTCTTTATCATATTTTTTATCTGCAAATTTTCCGAAACGATCACTTGATTTCCGCTGATAATCTCGTGCGAAATTTTATGCAGGTAATCTTTTCTGACATTTGTTATTTTCTCATGGCATAATGTTATCTTTTTCTTGGTTTTATAATAATTTCGACTTCTCTTTTCTTTATGCGCTAATTGTCTTTGTAATAACTTTTGGATTTTCGTATTTCTTCCCAGCAGAGGTAATACATAAATCCTTAATGCCTAAATCTATTCCTGTATTTTGATTTGTATATGGCAATTCTATCTGTTCTATCTCCACCAAGATTGATACATAATATTTCCCACTCGGAACTTGCGATAAAGTTGCAGACTTTATCTGTCCATCGAATTTTCTATGCAGTCTTGCTCTTACTTCTTTTAGCTTAGGCAGTTTTATTTTCTTTCCCTTGAAATCTACTGCTATATTGCCATTCGTAAAATTTGTTGTATATGATTTATGATTATCGTGTTTACTCTTAAACTTTGGATAACCTGCATGTTTCTTAAAAAACTTCTGATATGCAGAATCCATGTTATAAATTGCATTTGTCAGGGCAAATTTGTCTACCTCTTTCAGCCATTCATATTTTTTCTTTAATTCTCTGTTGCAGTAATTATTGCAATCTGTTTTACTGACAGATTTTTTCTCTTTTTCATAGTTTTCTTTCCGATATGCAAGTGTCTGATTATATACAAAACGGCAACAGCCAAATGTTTTTGCTATCTGTAGTTTCTGCTCATTATTGGGATATATTCTGTATTTATATGCTTTTAACATTTACTGTCACCTTCTTTCTTAGCCCTGATTTTCTATATATCTCTTTCACATTTCTTCTGATACATTTCCTACACTATAGACAAAATAGCCGTCTGTCCAAAATGCAGGTTCTTTCCAGAACTGTTTCTGCAAATAATTCGGATATCTTTTCCATATAGGATATGCCGTATAACTTTTCATTAGGTTTACAATTTTACTGATCGACATTATAGGTTCTGTTTCTATCAGATAGTGGATATGGTCTTTATCTGTTTCCATATATCTGATAATAACTTTGTGCCTTTGACATATCTCATATGAAAACTGCTTTATATCATCTGAAATTTGTTGTGAAACTAATAATTTCTTTCTATATTTGCAGATAAAAATAATATGATATTGTAATAAATATTTGTGTCTATTTTTAGATTTCCATGTTCCCATATCATAAGCATACAATAATTTTCCACTTTTAGCTATCTTAACCCACCGTCTAAAGCCAGTGGGATTGCGTAGCCCTATCTCAACTAATTTATCTGCATTTTTTATTTCTATATAATCCTGAAGTTTGGCAAAATAATAGGACAAGCCGTCACCCCTATACGCCTGTGTTGGAATGATAAACTTTCCATCAGTCACTTCTTTCTGTAAACTTCCGCAAGAACCAAACATAATGAAAAAATTTCATGAATTTTTGTCTTTGAGAAAACAACAGGCTTTACGAAAAAAGTGTGTACGGATTTGAATTGCCCCTATCAACTATAAATTTTTCATTACCTCAACAAACTTATCCAATGTATATGCCCCTTGTTCACCTAACTCTTTATCTTTAAAAACCATAAAATATCTATATAGTCTACCTGCTTGTGACTGCCATTCTCGTCCAAGTTTTAACTTTGTTTTGCTATCGTCTCCGTCAAGATAGTCACCTTTTGCCTCGATCAAGACTATATTTCCATTTTTAGTTTTAACGATAAAATCTGGATAATGATTTATAAATGCATTTATTCTAAAATCTTTTCTTTCTATAATGCGGTGCCACCATTCAACATTGCCTAATCCAACAACAGTATCAATAACATTATTTTCAAAATCATTCATATCATTCTTTTCAGCTTCATATAGCGAATACGGAATTGCATTAGTTGTAACAGATGGTGTGATTACAGGAGGAAAGTTGTATGATTCTTTGCATACAATCTTTCCACTATCTATTAACTTGTAAAATAAATCTTCTCTATACACATATTCAAGCTTTTCAATTTTCTTCTGGATTTTCAATGCATATACAGGAATATTCGTTTCCATTGCTGACATTTCATCGTCGGTCATATTTTCAACAACTCTACGAACATAATCTGCAATTTCCGTTGCGGCATACCTATCATTTCTATTTATTTGTTTACAAATTATATCTACACAATTAGCGATTTTACGCTCAGGTGGTAATTTTGCTAAAAATTCTCTAATGTACTCATTTTCTGCTTTATTTGCTTTTTTATACTTTGGAACAGCCTCGCCCTGTTCCTGAATATCTACTTGGTACATTTCCCCTGTTGCAAGTTCAAAACTTATTTCCGCATTTTGACCACTTAAAGAAAATCCATCCGACAAATTTTCCGGTTCTAACAATTCAAAATCATTTCCAAACAAATCCGGTGTTGTTTGGAAATAGAATTGTGGTATTTTTATATCACCAATTGTTTCTCTATACTGCTCTTGTATATTGTTTTGATTCAGCATTTCGCCTAACTCACCCCCTATAAAAGCCGATAAATCAGCATCTGCTATGGAAGTATTATATTCTTCAGCTTGTTTTTCTGCAGTTGTTATCATATCAGCTACACTTTTTTCAGGATCATCCTTTATTTCACCAATGATATTCTTTATCTCATCTGTTGCTATGTCCTCAAATGAATCTTTTTCTCCCAAAACGATACTATCCTCTTGAGCACAAAATAGTTCCTGTTGTTCAAATTTAGTTTCCTGCTCTCCATTACTTATTGTATCTTCACACTCTGTTAATTTTAGAGTTCCCACCCTAAAATCTTTTTTACTGAATCCTGCATTATTCAAACCTCTAACAATATTTTCTAAAGTACTGTGAAAATCAGCCGAACAGGTGAGTACAAATGATGAGTTCAATAATGGTGCTTTATGCTCTCTTGCATACGGTTGTCTAAGAATTCTACCTACTATCTGCTCAACATCAACTTTTGATGTTTTATTTGCCAACGAAGCTAAGATATAGGCAAAAGGACAATCCCATCCCTCTTTTAATGCATTTACAGTTATTATGTATCTAATATCGCAATCTTTACTTAACAAGTCTACTTTTTTCAAATCATCTATTTCAGATGTTTTTATAGCAATTTCGTTCTCTGGAATTCCTATAGCAATAAGCATCTTTTTAATTTTATCAAAAGTTTCACTTTCAGCATTTATATTGGGTTGTGCTTGAAAAAGAACAATAGGCCTTATATATGCCCCTCCTTTTTTTTCCGCCTCAATAGCTTGTCTTTCTATGCAACCTCTTAGCTGAATAGCATCCTGAATAACGCTCTGCCTAGATGTACGATTATATACAATAATCGGCAACTTCACCATATTCTCTTTTTTCAATTCTCTGGCATTAACATATGAAACAATGTTGCTATTATTTTTAGGCGTTGCAGTCAAATCAAATATAAATGAAGGATTAAGGTTATTTATCATCTCAATACTTAATTCAGATTCTGCATTATGACTTTCATCAATTATAATAACTGGAGAAAGAGAGCGTAATACTTGAATAAGTGCAGTATCTGGTGTATCTGCTAACAATACAGATTTATCTTTAAAATATTCCGCAAATCTAATTAAATTACCATTTTCTTGATATACCTTACGAATATCTTTATTTAAATTATTTATTCTTAATGAACCATAACTCAAAATACAAACTGTCAACATTTCTCTAACTGTATCTGGCGAAAAATTTTGTCCGTTAAGCAACATTTCCTTTGTGTATATTCCAACTCTACCAGCAAAATCATGTTCCAGTTTTTGACGATATGGATGATTAGTATCAGATAAATTCTTAATTGTTTGATTTAATATAGGTTCTGATGGAACTAACCATACAACCACCTTACATTTACTTGTTGGCATTTCATCAAATATTCTTTTTAACGCAGCACAACCCAAATAGGTTTTTCCTCCACCTGTTGGGACTTTAGCACATACATGTGGAACACCCGTAATTGTATCTTTGTATGCAGGCACACCATCTAAACCAATTGAGATATCCTGTTCATCCCAATATTTTTTCCACGCTGAAAAAATACCTGTGCTATCATTTAAGCATTTCATATATGATGATATTTTCTTTAATACATCTTTTTGATATGTTTTTAATTCCATATTTTCCACTCCCATTATAATCTAGAAATATCACGTGGAATTTTCTTAAAAGTAATATGATACTTCTCCAATTCTCGCTCACTTAATGTACAGGAATCTGCAAAAATCACATACGATTCAGATTTTGTCTTGATTGTGTGAAGAAATTCCCGGTTTAATGTTGTAATATTACTTTTGATATAGTAAAAATAATAGCTTATACCAATATCCGTTCCTAAATAAAATGGTTCATCCTCTTTTGAACAATCTATCCGTTTTTTAGTTTCGGTGAAATAAATATATTTTCTAATTAAATCAATATTAACATTCTCATTTAAAATATCATTTACAAATAGTTTTGCACCCAATTCATAATAACTAAAAGCTCCTCCTAGTCCTTCTACTGTCTTTTCTTCTGTTCCATACCCACTAATTGCGCATTTCACTCTATAAGCTGTGATATTTTCTGCATAATCATTCATTTCAATCAAAATATAATTCAAATTTTTGCCAAATTTTTTGTTATAACTAAGAACTGCATGCGCTGTTGTTCCTGAACCAGCAAAAGAATCTAATACCATACTTCCATCATCACAATAAAACCCAATCAAATAGGTTACAAGATCAACTGGCTTAGGGAAATCAAACGCCAGCCCCATTTTCGCCAAATCATTACTTGTATTTTGTGTACTTCCTAAATTAGTAAGAACTGACAACACATGACTAACACTTTCCCTTTTCTTCACCATTTCTATGGTCCCTGATTCAGTTATTTCGAAAACAGTATCTTGACCCTTACTATCTTTCACTGCTTTAAATCCTGAATCTATAAAATTAAGTAATATATTCTTTGATGACCATCCACTCTCAACGTCAACATCTTCTGAAAGTTTATAGTCTACGATTTTAACCGTTTTATGATAGTATGGATATTTATCATATCTTTCTTCTATCACCCCTTTTTTTACTGCACATGGAAATCCTTTTTTTAAGGTCACTACTGACATAGGGTTTTTAGGTCCATTTTTTACAACTGTATTTCGTATTTCAGGTTTAAAAATTTTACTTTTCTCTGAAACATTTGGTGCAATCCCATTAGGTAAACCTAATTTATCCGGTTTTTTTATGTAACATAGTATATATTCATGGCATACTTTTATCTTAGCCTGATTATCGAAATTACCATCTGACTTCCATACAAATTGTGTCAGGAAACTACTTTTACCAAAGATCTCATCACAAATAATTCTCAACAAATGCTGTTCATTATCATCAATACTTATAAAAATAATCCCATCATCTGCTAATAGTTTATATAGTAATTTTAATCGGGGATACATCATACATAACCACTTATCATGTCTAGATAAATCTTCGCCTTCATCCCCAACCACCTTATCCAACCATTCCTTAATTTTAGGGTCATCGACATTATCAGAATAAACCCACTGTTTGTTGGCTTCTGAGCTCTTCGCAGTATTATAAGGTGGATCAATATAAATACATTTTATTAATCCCTCATATTCAGGCAACAACGACTTTAATACTTCCAAGTTATCTCCATGGATAACCATATTTCTAGTCCCGTTGTCATCTTCATGTTGACCGTTTTCATCATAACTATATTTTCGTTCCAATACCCTGTAGGGAACATTCAAATGATGATTTATAACTTTCTCTTTTCCTATCCATTGCAATACAGGCATTATTTCTTCCTTCTTTCACTTTGCTTCTCATTCTTATCCTATATCTTAGCTGTTTCAAGTAATACTGTTCTTCTAACAAACTCACTATATGAAAAATACGACTCCAATTCAGACGCCTCTTGATTTTTCCAATTTGTCTTCACTAACTCTGATACTCATTTAATATGTTTTGTTCATATCTTTCCTCCAATGTTATAAATATCATACCATCCACGTGGAACATTTACAACATAAAGTCCCCTGCTTGCCAAGGCAAATGCATAAAAAATTAAGGATGACCATCAATGAATAGATTTCTGATATAAACCCACCAATTACAACCTACTTTTCCTATGCAAAAACAGGCCATAAAAGTGAATTTTCCTTCCATAGCCTACTTTTTAAAAGGAAAAATAAGTAATTTCTTCAAAAGTGCCGTAAATACAGTAGTTACAAGCACTTTGGGGCTTTAGAAATAACGATTTTACTACCAATTTACTACTTTTGAGCCTTGCCATAAAAAAACGAGATACTCTGTATTTTTTCTGTACAGAGTATCTCATTTTTTTTAAAAAAGAGAAAAAACAAATTATCTATAGTAAAATTCCTTTTGTTAAAAGAAATTGTACTCTGGAATATCCCTTTCTACGGGGGTGTTAAAACGCATTGCAATATCGTCAACGGTACGCTGGCGGTTGCGTTCTCTACGGATTTCATCTAATTCTTCACTCCATGGTGAAGTTACTGTTCTACGTTCCTCATCAAACATCTTATATAACTTTTCAACGGTACTACGATACTGTTTATTATTTTTCTGTCCGAGCCTGTCTAAGAAATCTAAGAAATCTTTGTTAAGAGTATGCTCTTTTGCAAGAACCTTTTGGCATACGTCAGAAACAGAATACGCTTTTTCAAGCATACCATCCGCTTCGGATTTCAGTTTTTTGATTGCGTTTTTTTCTTCGATTAAGGACTTCATTTGTGTTTGAAGATTCGCCTTTTCTTTTTGAAAATCCTCTTGCTGGCACTCAAAGATTTTCAGATTATTTTCCAGATTTTCTTGTGCGGCTTGAGCCTTTGCTTGTACGTCTGCCATTGCTCTTGCTAATGTATCAAGTTCTTCTCTGTCTAACATGATTTGTTTCTCCTTTTCTGTTAATTGATTTTTTCTATTTGTAAGTTCCTTTAACTGGTCGGGAGTAAGCCCCTGTTGATGTATCTCTCCATTTTTATCCACATAGTAGGCAAGAAATTCCTCTATGGGCTTATTTTCTTGTTCAATATCGTAACCCTTATTTTTTAGTTCCTTGCGGATTTGCTTATGCATAGAAGCAAGTTGTCGGGGATTTTTAAAGAACGCTGTTTGAGAGATAGTACACTTAATTTCTCCATTAGATTTTTTCTTTTCATAACATGGCACGAAGATAATATGAACGTGTACGTTAGTTTCATCTTTGTGGATGGAGAATCCAATAATATTTTCTTTTCCAAACATTTCTTCAATAATGCTCATCACATCCCAAACCCATGTATCATTGTGCTGTACGATTGCATCACTATCCAACTGCACAACAAGTGGTCTGGCAATGACGGTGTCATTTTTACCTTTACTTGCGATTCTTGCCCCATGCTCTTTAGCGTAAGTGATACGCTCATTAACAGCATTAAGCATATCATTAGAAGTATCTGTTCTCTGCCATATCCCGTTAGAATCTCTGAAATAGGATTCATTTTCAAGGGTGAAATCGGAACGGATATCGGGATTGGAATGGTTTACTTCACAATTATTTCTACGGTCTGTTTCTCTATCTATATGACGGATATATCCAACAATACCGCCAAAGCCTGTTTTGCGTGTTTTAGTGCTTGTATAGACACCCGACTTATGTATTTTTATCGAAGCGTCAAAACTCAAATATCCCATTCGATTCCCCCCTTTCTCATTATTATATGTGTTCTATATCTTATGTATATAATAACACATTGTTAAATATTTGTCAATCTCATCAAGTGATTTCTTACGGGACAATTTGTCCCGTTGTCTGTCTTTTTTATGCCTTTCTTATAATAGAAACGTTCCCCCGATACAGTATCTATTTCCGTTTTTCATTTACGGAAATAGTTCACGTTCTAGTTTCTACGATAGTGTATTTTCTTTCCGTCTTTTCGTTTTCTCTGTCAGAAGGGTTTCTGTTTCCCCGATAGTGTATCTCTTTTCCCTTTTCAATCTATCTCTCCGTATAGTTGTAGCAAAATACAACGACCGCTAAAGCTCTTTTCGTTATATTTTGCAAAAGGGCGTTGCCCTCTTGACTCCCTTGTGCATTTCAGAAATCAGCGTATCTTGATTATCTTCAATGCCCATTTCATGTGACATATCTTTCCCCTAACATGTCACATGATTTTCCCATTCTATGTTACCTGTTATGACCAAGCCATGTTACATAAATTTCCCATCATATGCCCATGTCATGTTTCGTAAAATGCCCTTATTTGTTCCGAATCCTATTACTGAAAGTTTGCACAGAATTTTGTTGTACTATGATCGTGCCGACTTTCTGTAAAGAAAAAAGGAACGGGTGCAATTACAAAAAAAGGAGAAATGCGATTATGAACGGAAAAATTTTATCAGCTTTCATTACGAACTTAGGGAAATACACCGAGGGGGAATTAGTCGGCAAGTGGGTGGACTTTCCTATTACAAATGGGGAATTGCAAGAGGTCTTACAGGAAATAGGGATTGATGGTATTCGATATGAAGAAATCTTCTTTACGGACTATGAATCTGATATTGACGGATTGTCTGCCTGTCTGGGAGAGTATGAAAGTATTCGTCTGTTGAACTGTCTTGCTACGAAGATAGAAGAATCTGATTGTGATACAGACGAACTAGCGGCATTGATTGAGTATGGGGAATATACAGGAAGTATTGAGGAACTAATTACTTTATTGGATAATACAGACTGCTATCTTGTCTATCGGGATATACAGAACGATTTTGACTTAGGATATCATCTTATAGAAGAAATGGGCTGGTTACAGGATTGGAAAGCAAGTGGGAATCCGCTGGCGAACTACATAGATTATGAAGCCTATGGTCGGGATGTACGCTTAGAGCAAGGTGGTGTACTTACAGAGAATGGCTATTATGTGGTTCTGGTTGATACACCAGTAGAGTACACCAAAGAGGACTTACAGGAGATATACAGTAGTTGTGGTATAGCGGCATGATACAGAATGGGTGGTGATGTGGTGATACAAAGAGGAATCTTATAGAGGAAACGTGTAAAAGGGAATATTCTGAAAGGGAATCTTCTTTCCCTGTCCGTTTGTCCGACTTTTTTTAAAGAAACCATTTTACATTTATATATCATATCAATAATTCTTTAAATGTATTGATTTCATTGTCCGTTTGTCCGTCTTTTTTTAAGAATCTAATTTATATTTATATATCATATCAATAATTCCTTTAATATATTGATTTATCTTAAAATACTCCATATAGATATAGAAATAAAACAGTACATAGTAAATCAATATATATAGGAAAGTGTTGATATAGAATATATTTTTAAAATAGTTTTCCGAAAAAAAGTCGGACAATCAGACACAGTATAGCTATACCCTATAAGGTTATATTCCCTAAATCAATATATCCTTAAAAGTATTGATGTAAAATATATTTTTAAAACAGTTTTCCGAAAAAAGTCGGACAATCAGACAAACCTCCACAACTTCTCTTTGTATGGAAGCCCTACTCCAAAGCCATTCTTCCTTTTCCCGAAAATACCCCTCATGCTCACAGTGTAAAAGAAAAAATACGGGTGCAAAAATGAAAAGGAGGATTTATCTATGAAAATCATTAACAACACAGAAAATCAAAAATTTAAGGAAATGTTGAAACTTTTCCACAACCAGCTTGAGAACCAGTTGGAACAACAAACAGCACTATGGCAGTCTGTAACTGATACAGAAAAATCTGTCCGTATGGAACAAATGGAACAGACTAAGGTGTATATGGAAATTTGTGAAGAACTATACCGTTCCATTGAAGTTCCTATAACAGACAATCCATACTTGAATGACCTTTCTCAACTAAAAAAGATTTTGGACGAAATCAACGATATTACAAAGAAGATGGTAACCACCTATAAAGATGAAAGTCCATCCAATTACGACACAATCCAAAATCTTCTATGTGATTCCTACGAAATCCTGGAAAAGTATGTTCCAAAACAGGATTACCTAACAGAACAGAAAAACCTATTCTGGAATCTATCCAGACAAATAGAAAATGAGTATCAAGAATATTTATTAACACTACTAAAATACCCCTCGTGTATTTTTCATGAACACGTACAGAATGAGCTTTCTCTAAAGTGTTCCATCCGCAATTACATAAAAAATGATTTCTTTCTTCATTATCCTTGTGATTGTTTAAATCTTTTACTGCAACAGTCGGATAGTTTAAATTTCCTGTATCAAAACTATATCACGTTGTATCAGGAAATTTTAAATGAAGAAAATCAGATTTTAAGTATCAAGGAATTTCTTCATTCCTTATCAAACTGTATGGGGTATTTCTAATCAAATTCTTCCGTAAAAAAATAGCAGAGCTTTCTTATTATGAAGGAAGTTCTGCTGTTAAAACATATCATCATCTTCAATATGTTCCATAATATCACAAACATCACAGTGTAAAATATTACACAGACGATTGATGGTACTTGTTTCGATATTCTTATTTTTCCTTAATCTATCCAAAAGTGATTTCGGAACATTGTAACGAGTATATAAATCATATTGAGAGATATGCTTTTCTTTCATTGTTATCCATAATTTATCGTATTTTATCATTTTACATTCAGTTTCCCTATAATTTCTATTGATATATCTTTATTATCGTTGTAAAATGATATGTAGCATAGGGTGCTTATATAGACCCTATGCTACAAATATATATTAAGTGCTATTTTATTAGCTTTAGCACTGAAAAAAGAAAGGAGAAAGAAATGAAACTCAAAAAGGTTAGAGCACTGTTGACTGCTCTTGCACTTATGGTTGGCACTGCTCTCTGTGCTTCGACAGTCACATGGGCAAACGGCTTAACCCCAGACCCAGTTTTCATCATCAACGAACAAGGCGAAATTGTAGAATCCGCCATCCAGTCCGACAGAACTCTTTACTTCGGCTCAAAACAGCCACAGGATATCACAAAAGATGTCCTTGAAAGACTTCGCACAGACAAAGCCATCAAGAAAGACAGCTTGACAGCCAAAGATGTCAGCATCACACTCAAATCCGAACTCGTCTTTGACGAAGAGAAAAACGAATTTGTAGAATCTGAAAATGACATCAAAGATGTGATGACCGTCAAAGATGACGAAATCACATTCGCAAAAGAAGGATTCTTCTTAGCAGAGGTCAACATCAAAGAGGACAAATTAAATGTTATCTTTGACGTAGACGAAGAAATCTTAGCTTACGCAGACTTAAACGACTGGGTCATCTTAAACGGAATATCCGATCCTGATTTCTCTGTAACATTTGATAACAAAGAAATCAAAGAAGTAACCTTCAACGATTCTAAGGTCAAATGCAACAAAGATGGTGAATATGTTCTCACTTATACCATTACAGATGTAAATGGCAAAACATATCCAAAAGATGTTCTGGTAACAGTTGGCGACAAGAAAGTCGTAAACGAACTCTCTGAAAAAGGAGTTTGGGTTGCAGATGGAAAAACAGTTGTCGGAAACAGCAACACAACCAAACCAGTTGTAAAACCTGAAAACAAACCGAACAAACCAAGTAAGCCAAGTAAACCAGAGAACTCTGGAAATCAGAACAGCAGCACAGGAAATAACGGAAACCAGAATCCATCCGTACCGTCTGTTCCAAACAGACCGGAAAAACCAGAAACACCGGATGTACCATCTGTTCCAGATAAACCTGTCGTTCCTGAGAAACCAGAGGTTCCAGAAACACCTGATAAGCCAGAAGTTCCTGAACATACACATGTATGGAATGATGGTATCGTGACAAAAGAACCTACTTGTACAGAAGCTGGTGAGAAAACTTACACCTGTACTTGTGGAGATACAAAGACAGAACCTATCAAAGCTCTCGGTCATGATTTAAAAGAAACGGTTATCACAAAGCCAACTTGCGGTACTGCTGGTAGCAAAGAAGTAACATGTAGTCGTTGCGATTTCAAAGATACAAAAGAACTTCCTGCTACTGGTGAGCATACTTACGGTGACTGGGTTATCGTAAACGAAGCTACTTGTACCGAAGATGGTCTGAGAACACAGACATGTACTGTTTGTGGTGATGTTCTGGAAGAAGTCATCAAGGCAACTGGTCATACTTTCGGAGAATGGACAGTGACAACTCCTGCAACTTGCGATACAGAAGGTCAGGAAGAAAGAACTTGTACAAACGAAGGTTGTACAGAAGTAGAATCCAAAGTGAT
>UMET01013920.1_pt1 | contig 14070 bp, 10 predicted proteins | sample 1964821 | NCBI WGS metagenome assembly UMET01 (sample SAMEA4836027, study PRJEB28245) | human gut metagenome | biome: gut microbiome; material: fecal sample | place: Denmark | collected 2008
AAAAAATCAGAGTACAGCGGAAAAAGAATTCAGAATTTTTCGGAGCTTTCCGTAGGAGATTTTGTAGTTCATGAAAATCATGGTCTCGGCGTTTATCGGGGAATTGAGAAGATGGACGTGGACGGTGTGACGAAGGATTATATTAAGATTGAATATGAGGGAAAGAGCAATCTGTATATTCTTGCTACCCAGTTGGAGCTTCTTCAGAAGTATGCGGGAGCCGATGCAAAGCCTCCAAAATTAAATAAATTAGGCGGGCAGGAATGGAAAAAGACGAAGACCCGGGTGCGGGGCGCTGTAAAAAATATAGCAAAAGATCTGGTGGAACTTTATGCTGCCCGGGAAAAGGAAAATGGTTTTCAATACGGTCCGGATACCGTCTGGCAGAAGGAATTTGAGGAAATGTTTCCCTTTGAGGAGACGGAGGATCAGCTGCAGGCTATCGAAGCGGCGAAAAAGGATATGGAGAGCGGAAAGATCATGGATCGCCTGGTGTGCGGAGATGTGGGATACGGAAAGACGGAGATTGCCATCCGTATTGCTTTCAAAGCCGTTCAGGAGGAAAAACAGGTGGTGTATCTGGTTCCCACCACGATTCTGGCGCAGCAGCATTACAATACCTTTGTTCAGAGAATGAAGAATTTCCCGGTGCGGGTGGATCTTTTGTGCCGTTTTCGGACGCCGGCGCAGCAGAAGAAAACGCTGGAGGATCTGAAAAAAGGTCTGGTGGATATCGTGATCGGAACGCATCGGGTTTTGTCAAAGGATGTAAAGTATAAGGATCTGGGGATGCTGATTATTGATGAGGAGCAACGTTTTGGAGTGACTCACAAGGAAAAAATCAAGCAGATGAAGAAAAATATTGATGTGCTCACTCTGACGGCCACCCCGATTCCCAGAACCCTTCATATGAGCCTGATCGGAATCCGGGATATGAGCGTGCTGGAAGAGTCGCCGCAGGATCGAATGCCTATTCAGACGTATGTAATGGAATATAATGACGAGTTAGTGCGGGAGGCTATCAGCCGGGAAATGGCCCGGGGAGGTCAGGTGTACTATGTGTATAACCGGGTAAATAATATTGACGATATTACTAATCAGATCGCAAAATTAGTTCCCGAGGCGAATGTAGCCTTTGCTCATGGACAGATGAGCGAGCGGCAGTTGGAGAAGATCATGTATGGATTTATCAATGGAGATATTGACGTGCTGGTTTCTACTACGATCATTGAGACGGGGCTGGACATTTCCAATGTAAATACCATGATTATCCATGATGCGGATCAGTTGGGGCTTTCTCAGCTTTATCAGCTGCGGGGGCGTGTGGGAAGGTCTAATCGAACCGCCTATGCGTTTCTGATGTATCGGAGAAATAAGATGCTGAAAGAAATTGCGGAGAAACGTCTCCATGCTATCCGGGAATTTACAGAACTGGGAAGCGGAATCAAGATTGCTATGAGGGATCTGGAACTTCGAGGAGCAGGAAATCTTCTGGGAGCGGAGCAGCATGGGCATATGGAGGCAGTGGGGTACGATCTTTACTGCAAAATGCTCAATGAGGCGGTGCGAGAGGCGAAAGGCATCGAGGTGGAGGAAGAATTTGAAACTACCATCGATGTAAATGTGGATGCCTATATTCCGGAAAAATATATCCCCAACGAATATCTGAAACTGGATATTTATAAGAGAATTGCGGGTATTGAAAATAAAGAAGAATATGAGGACATGATGGAAGAACTGCTGGATCGCTTTGGCGAACCGCCGAAAACGGTGCAGAATCTGTTGGCTATCGCAAACCTGAAAGCTATGGCTCATCATATTTACCTGAAAGAAGTGAAACAGTTGGGAGAAGAATTGCGCCTTACCATGTACGAAAAAGCGAAGGTGGAACCGGCAAGAGTGCCGGAAATACTGGCGAAATATCCGGATGAACTGCAGTTTAAGGTGGAAGCCAATCCTTACTTCCTTTATCGCCCAAGAAAACGCAGGGCAAAGGAGAGCATTTCTATGATGGAAAAGGCAACGGAGCTTTTGGAAAATATGCAGTGTCTGGCAGAAAAACCAGAGGCTGAAAGTGTGAAAAAAGATTGAAATCAGGGAAAAAGGTTGCCCGGTTTTGGAAAATAGAATATAATGACTTCATGATGCCAGGGGCAAAATTGTGTGAGTGGAAGTACGGAACAATTTGTCTGGTATCTGTTTATGGTTAAAAACGGTTTACGGAGGAGCATATGAAGAAGATGAACGGAAAAATCGCATGTGGTATTCTAGCTTCCGCAATTTTGGCAGGAAGTTTCAGCGGATGCGGAAAATTAGATGGAACACAGACAGTAGCTACAGTAGACGGTGAGAAAGTAACGTTGGGGCTGGCAAATTATATTGTCCGGGATCAGCAGGCTCAGATGGAGAGCTATTATCAGATGATGGCGCAGAGCTATGGGATGGATATGTCCACCATGCAGATCTGGGATGAAAAGACGGAAGATGGAAAGACCATTGGCGAGTCAACGAAAGATGACGCTATGCAAACGATCCATACCCTGTATGCTATGAAGTCTCACGCAGATGAGTATGATGTGACGATCAGTGAGGAAGAAAAGAGCAAGATTGACGAAGCGGCTAAGAGCTTCATGGAGGCAAACAGCGCGGAAACACTGGAAAAATTAGCGGTGTCAGAAGGAGATATCGTTACGTATCTGGAGCTTCTTACATATCGTCAAAAGCTGCACGATCCGATGGTAGCCGATGTGGATCAGGAAGTGAGTGAAAAAGAGGCAAATCAGTCTACCGTCAGTGTGGTAAAATTCTCTACTGCGGGAACGGAGAAAGATGATGAAGGAAATACGATAGAGCTCACCGAGGAAGAGAAAAAAGCAAAAAAAGAACAGGCGCAGCAGCTTTTGGATAAACTGAAGGCTTCTGAAAATGTGGCAGAAGCGGATATGGATGCCATGGCGCAGGAGATAGATGAGAATCTCTATGCCTATACGCCAAGCTTTACAACGGCGGGCAGCGAGAATGACACTTTAGAGCAGAGTGTAATCAATGCAGTTGCAAATTTGGAGGACGGACAGTTAGTGCAGGAGGTTGTAGAGGGAGTAGACGCTTATTATGTGGTGCGTCTGGACAAAAAGTTAGATGAGGAAGCTACAGCCAACAAGAAAGAGTCTATTATTTCTGAGAGAGAGCAGGAACAGTATGATAAGCTGGTGGAGGACTGGACAAAAGACTCCAAATTAAAAGTGGAAAAAAATGTCTGGAAGAAAGTGGAAGTGACAGACAGCGTATCTTTCCAGTATAAGCCGGCAGAGCAGTCAGAGCCGGAAGAGGGATCTGAGGATGCTGGTTCAGAGGAACAATCTTCTGAGGAAGAAACAACACCGGAGGCAGAGCCGGAAACTTCTGAGGAAGAACCGACAACAGAGGCAGAATAATGGAGAAACGGTAGATGACGAGACAGGAATTTTTAGCAAGAGCAGCAGATCATGTTCTGCTTCTGGATGGCGCTACAGGGTCTAATCTGAGAAAAGCAGGAATGCCAGTGGGGATTTCTTCTGAAGAGTGGGTACTGAAAAATCCGGAAGTGCTGAAAGAACTGCAGAGAGCTTATGTGGAAGCGGGGAGCGAGATTGTGTATGCCCCTACTTTTGGAGCAAACAGAATCAGTCTTATGAATTTTGGACTGGAAAAGCAGGTAACAGAGATGAATCGGCGCCTTCTGGCAATATCTAAAGAGGCTGTGGGAGCGCGTGCGCTGGTGGCGGGAGATCTTACCACCACGGGAAAGCTTCTGGAGCCCAGAGGAGATCTCAGCTATGAGACGTTGTATCAGATTTATCAGGAACAGATCAAAGCGCTGGCTGATGCGGGGGCAGATCTTCTGGTGGCTGAGACGATGCTCAGTGTGGACGAGACGGTGGCAGCTTTGGATGCAGCGCAGTCTGTCTGTGATCTTCCGGTAATGTGTACCCTATCTTTGGAGGCGGATGGAACGGCTTTATATGGTGGAAATGCCGTGGAGGCTGTGATGACCTTACAGGAGATGGGGGCGGCAGCCGTGGGGCTTAACTGTTCTGTAGGACCAGATCAGCTGGAAGCCGTGGTGGCAAATATGAAAAAAGTGGCGCAGGTTCCCATTATCGCCAAGCCCAATGCAGGCATGCCGGTGATCAATGAAAAAGGCGAAGCGTCTTATAGCATGAATGCGCAGGATTTTGCCCGGTATACCAGAAAATTAGTGGAAGCGGGAGCTGGCATTGTGGGGGGATGCTGCGGCACCACCCCAGAGTACATCAGAGAACTTGCCAGAGTATTATAAAATGATGCAGAATTGTGGGAGTGCGTAGCACGAAACAATTCGTCAGGCATCTTTTGACTCCAACATCATAAAATGTGGCGGGAATATTTTTTCTGATATTCCGAAGGACTGATTCCAAAATAGCGGGTAAAATACCGGGTATAGTGGGAATGATCATAAAATCCTAAAGAGAGAGCTGTTTCAGTGATGGAGGAATTTTCCTCCAGAAGCTGGCAGCTCTTTTCTAATTTTGTTTCCAGAATAAGCTGAGAAAAGGTAGTATGGAAAGCGGATTTTACCAGTCGGTTCAGATATTGGGGATTCAGATGCAAAGTTTGAGAGATTTTCTGAATAATCTGAGAGACCGGAGTGTGGATATTTTCACAGATCATCTGCAGAATGCGAAGCTCCCGGGAGGAGTCGATTTCTTTGTCAGAGATTTCCAGATGTGAAATTTATCGGAGCATTCAATAAATTGGCGCTTTTGGAAGGATCGGAAGGGATAGACAGAGAATTTCAACGGTTGATGCCAGTGATCCGTCAGGGTGGCTATATACCGGGGCTGGATCATCAGGCAGCGCCGGATACACGGTTGGAAACTATAGATATTATATCAGAAAATTGAAAGAGGCAATGAAAGAAGCAGGAGCAGACCGGTAGGGCTCCTGCTTTTTTTATGCAAAAGTCACAATTTTCTATCGCTGCGAAACTGTGAGGGTGAAACTCCGATCGCCTGTTTGAATTTTCGGCGGAAGCTGGAAGCGTTCAGATATCCTACAGAAAGGCTGACGACATCTATCGGGAGGTCTGTAGTGAGCAGAAGTTCTTTTGCTTTTTCCAGTCGGAGGTTCCAGAGAAAATCGGAAAAATTCTGGTTCAGTTCTTTTTTGAATAAGTAACTCATATAAGAAACACTTACATGAAATTCATCTGCAAGTGCAGTGATGGAAAAGTCAGGGGAGGTATAATTAGTTTCCACAGTTTCTCGGATCTGATTGCCGGGGATTGCCGCATTTTCAATTTCCTGTTCCAGCAGGATTACCAGTTTTTCGGTGTTTTCATGGATTTCAGTTCGCTTTTCCTTATAGGAACAGCTTCGGCAGTAAAATAAGGTTTCAAAATACAGATTTTGATAAGATTTAAAGTTTATATTGCTTTGGTTTAAGGCATTTCCCAGCAGGGTAAGGATGTCGATCAATATACATCGCAGATAAAAATCGGGAAGAGAGCCTTCCTGTTCTGCGGAATGATCTATCTGCTGGAGCAGACGTTTCAGGTTCGCTCTGATTTTTTCAAAGTCAGTATCTTCCAATCCCTGTTCCAATTCGTCTAACTGCTCATAAGGGTAGGATAAATCTGGAGAATGTACTTTTTTGCGATTCAAATCAGAATAAGAGATTACAGGCGTGCCATTCTGATGTTTTCCGGCAAAGACAGCATTCTCATACAGGGATGGAATATCCAAAGGAGACGAGGAGCTGTTGCTGAAGGATGCCTGATATCCGCGGGTTTGATTCAATGTTTCCAACAAATCCATCAGAGCTGTTGCTGTATCCTGTTTGTCCCCTTTCATATTTAAAAGAAAAATCGCCTGATTTTCTTGCTGATGTAGTACGACACATGTGCTATTTTTTGGTAAAAGATTCTTGAGATCACGCAGCGCTTTTGCAAGAGGAAAAGTTTCCTGAGTAGATTGCAGGCATACGGCGAAAATCCGGTTTCCTGAATCCGTACTAAAAAATGCCTCCAGATCAGGAGTGTTTTCTGAAAGGGGCGGCTGATTACCCGACACAAGAGCATCCAGAACCGAACGCTGCATGGATAGGCGATATTTCTCGATTTTTAGTTGAAGCTGTTGATTTTCTGTCCGGGTGGAAGCGAAACTTTCTTCCAAAAGCCGCAGATAATTTTCCTTGGAATCCGGATGACGGATCACTTTATGTACCAATCGATGCAGAGGCAGGTACGTACTGCGCAGACTGAGAAATATCAGAAGAAAGCCAACTCCTGCAAGTAGCAGACAGAGCAGATAGGTACTGCGAAAAGTATCGTGTACCTGTTCCTTTAGATAACTGTTGGAAATAAGAGCAGCCAGAGAATATTCTCCGTACACATGGTTAGTTATGGCGAGGATGGTATCATCATCAACAACCTGAATACCGGGTGTCAGATTTTTTGAGGGGGGGGGTAAACGCATGTTCGAGTGTTTGGGCGTTTTTCTCGAGAGTGATTTTACCGTTCCCGTCAAGCAGGGCGATGGAAGTAATGCCATTTGTTACGGTATCTTTCAGCATCTGTTGAATTTCTGTTGTGTTTAAAATATAAAAAATAAAGTATCGGTCATTTGTCTCGGAATCGGGGCAATAGACCATAGATTGAAAAGAATCGTTTGATAGAAAAATCGGCTGTTCTGTCGTCAGATCATAATCTTCCGGACGAAAATGAAGGGAAGCATCCGTATCATAAATTTTAAAAATTCCATCCTGATATTCCACATATTTGTCGGAGGAGAGCAGATTTCCGCTTTTTTTATCCAGATAGACAATAGAATCCAGAAAAGAGTTTGCAACGGTATATTCTTTTAACTTCTTTTCTGCCTGATATTGCTTCCAGTTGTCGTTGGAAAAACGAAATTCGATCAGATCAATATTATTAATGAGAGAATTATGGATCTGGTTAATAGACGCAATTTCATTACGGAATTGCTGACCTGTATTTTCCAGTCTTTTCTGGGTTTGCCCGATGAGATCATCAAAATAAATTTCCGTAATTTGTCGCTGCACAAGGAGAAAAAAGCCTGCAAGTAAAAGGCAGACGATCAGAAAATAGGAAAGAAAATACCGCATCAGGGTAGAATGTTTTTTTGTTGAAGAGAATTTTTTTAAATGGCTCATAAGATCCTCGCAATATAAAAATCAGATAATAACTACTTTTACAGCATACCGCATTTAGGAAAAATAGACAAGAGCAAGGGACATTTTTTTGAAAAAAGCATAAAAATAATGTGCGTATTGTGAAAAACTCATAGAAAATTTGTGCGTTGTCATGTGTGGTTTGACGATTGTATGATACAGCTATCAGAAAAAACCTTAAAAGCGAAGGAGGTAGCAGTATGAATTACAAGAAAGTGACAGCTCTTATTTTGGCATCGGTGATGATGGCATCTGCATTCGTTGGATGCTCCGGCGGAGGAGACGAGAAAACAAGTAAGAGTGAAGGAAGCAAAACAGAGACGAATAGCAGTAAAGAGGAGACGTTGGAGGACATTTCTTTTCCATTGAAAGAGACGATGGAATTTACATCTTTCTCCGGCATGGATCAAGAGTATGCGCTGGATGAATGTCTTGCTATGCAGACGGCGATGGAAAATGCCAATATTAAGATTTCCTTTGATTCTGTTTTGGGAGCGGATCTAACAGAAAAGAGAAATTTGGTATTGGCTTCCGGGGATTATCCCGATATGTTTTTAAAGGCGAGTCTTGCTATGAGTGATCTGAATAAATATGGTTCTCAGGGGATTTTTATTCCGCTGGAAGATCTGATCCGGGAGTATGCGCCGAATCTTACAGCAAAGCTGGATGAGATGGACGCATGGGAATATATTACGTCTTCTGATGGACATATTTATTCCTTGCCGGAAATTTCCCGACCGAATGGTTCCAACCCGGCTTACTGGGTAAATAAAAAATGGATGGACAGTCTGGGATTACAGGAGCCGAAAAGTTTTGATGAATTGTATGAGGTGCTGAAAGCATTTAAAGAAGAGGATGCCAACGGTAACGGAGATCCGAGCGATGAAATTCCTATCACTTTTACAGATGTGGTGAAGCCGGAACTGCTTTTACAGTATGCAGATTATGGTTACGATACGGCGACAAGAACAGCGGTGATCGATGGAGAACTGACGTATCTGCCAACCAGTGAGGAATGGAAGGAGTTCATAGCTTATATTACAAAATTATATCAGGAAGGTTTGATGGATAAAAATTCTTTTACACAGAAACATGAACAGCAGGCAGCTATTGGACAGTCTGGGGATGTACTGGGAACTTTCTTTGATGCAGGAGCATTTTTAGCAGTAGGAAGAGATAATGACGATGATTATATCCTGCTGACCCCGTTCCAGGAAGGAACGTTTCCGAATAATACGGGAGTTACCCCTGGAACTTTGGCGATTACAGATGCCTGTGAGCATCCGGAGGTGATTGTTGCCTGGGCAGATCAGTTCTACTCAGAGGAAGGCGGTGTTCTGGCATGGCTGGGTGTAGAAGGAGAGACTTATAAGATTAACGAAGCTGGTGACTGGGAATGGATCGTTGGCGGAGAATATGGGGAGGATATTGCAACGGTTCGTTCTAAGGCAACGATTCAGGGAGCGCAGAATCACCCCTCTATTCAGCCGGATTTCTGGTTTGACAAGATGTCAGTCGAAGTCGATCCGGATGAGGTTTATCTGAATGAGCAGAGAGCAAAGGCAGCGGAGTTAGGAGCAATTCCTCTTCCGATGATGCAGTATAGTGATGAAGATATGAAAACAATTTCCACGCTGAAAACAGATCTGGATGCGTATATTGATCAGTATCTGGCGCAGGTAGCAACGGGAGAGCTGGATCTGGAAGAAAGCTGGGAAGAATATGTGGCAACGGCAAATGCTATGGGAGCGGAAGAACTTACCAGTATTTACCAGAAAACATACAGTGAAGCAATCAAATAGGAGATGCTTAAATGGTAAGAGGAAAGAAGATGAGTTTTTTTCAGCGTCTCTGGGAAAATATGAAGAAAAACTGGATTTTGTATGCAATGATCCTTCCTGTGGCTATCTACTATATTATTTTTGCTTATGCGCCCATGTATGGGATTCAGCTGGCATTTAAAGATTATCAGGTGAAAGAAGGAATTATGGGAAGTCCCTGGGTGGGGCTGGAACATTTTATTCGCTTCTTTAAATCCTATAATTTCGGACAGCTCTTAAAGAACACGATTGGAATCAGTGTGTACAGCCTTTTGGTGGGATTTCCGATACCTATTATTTTTGCGCTGATGCTGAATTATCTCAGAAATAAATTTTTGAAAAAGACAGTACAGATGGTGTCTTATGCGCCATATTTTATTTCTACTGTAGTTATGTGCGGTATGATTGCGATTTTTATGAATCCTGATACGGGTATTTTAAATGTGATTCGAAATTTTTTCGGAATGGAGTCGGTGGATTTTCTGGCAAAACCGGAATGGTTTAAAGATATTTATGTGTGGACCGGAGTATGGCAGGGAATGGGATGGAGTTCTATTATTTATATCTCTGCCCTTTCCGGTGTGGATTATCAACTCCATGAAGCGGCGATTATGGATGGAGCTACCAAAATACAGCGGATGATCCATGTGGATCTTCCATCCATTAAGCCTACGATTATCATGTTGCTGATTCTTCAGATTGGTTCGCTGATGAATGTGGGATTTGAAAAGGTATTCCTGTTACAGAATACGCTTAACAAATCAGCAGCTTCCGTTATTTCCACTTATACATATGAAGTGGGTCTGATCAATAGCGATTATGGATATTCAACGGCAGTCGGGTTATTTAACTCCTTGATTAATGTGATTTTGATCGTGGGCGCCAATCAGATCTGTAAGAAGCTGGCAGATGAAAGTCTGTTTTAGAAGGGGGGATGCGAAATGAAGAATAATGGCAGCAGGAGAAAATTCCTCCGTTCTGACAGGGTTTTTGACGTAGTTAATGTGGCGGTTATGATTTTTATGGTTATCCTCTTTGTGTGGCCGCTGTGGTTTGTGGTGATTGCTTCTGTCAGTGATCCCAATCAAGTATGGAGCGGAAATGTCATTTTGTGGCCGAAAGGTTTTACTACGGTGGCTTATGAAGCGTTGGCAGATTACAGTATGATCTGGGTGGGGTACCGGAATACCATTATTTATACCGTTGTGGGTACGCTGGTGAATCTGGTCATGACGGTGTGTGCGGCATACCCCCTTTCCCGAAAGGATTTTATGCCGAGAAATTTCTTTATGGTAATGTTCATGATTACCATGTATTTTGGTGGCGGGCTGATTCCTACCTATTTGGTGGTAAATAGTCTGAATCTGATCAACACGCCGTGGGCAATGATTATTCCCGGAGCATGTTCGATTTACAACGTGATTATCATGAGGACGTATTTTATCAACAGTATTCCCCATTCCTTGCAGGAAGCGGCAGAGCTGGACGGGGCAAATGCTTTCCAGTTTTTGATGAAAGTGGTACTGCCCCTGTCGAAACCGATCATTGCCGTTGTGGCTCTGTATTATGCGGTGGGGCATTGGAATGATTTCTATACGGCGTTGCTGTATATTAACGATCAGGATTTACTTCCTCTGCAGTCTTTCCTTAGGGATATTCTGATGTCGAATAAGATGTCTTTGAATGGTATGCAGGGCTTGGATGCGGCGGCTGCCGAAGCAAAGATGCAGTTATCGCAGACCTTGAAATATAGCGTGATTATTGTTTCTACGGTACCGGTGCTTTGCGTATATCCCTTCATCCAGAAATACTTTGTGAAAGGAATTATGATTGGGTCGGTAAAAGGGTAAAGATTTGTATAAATTTAAGAAGTCTGTGAGGAAAAATCAATCTTAACCGACAGACTTCTTAAATTTACAATTAAGTCTGCTGGAGTAAGGTGTGATAGTAATAAATAGGAAGTGCGCTCCAACCGTGGCATAAACTGCCTGCACCGTCAAAATCACTGGCTCCCTTTTCTGTTTCCCAGACTGTAGTGCCACCGGAATCAATCATGGGAGAATAAAGACGTTCAATATCCTGAAGAATCAATGAAGTATATCGTGTATAATCTGTCTTCAGCCATGCATCGTATTTAAAGCAGAGCATAGACAGGGAAATTGGAGTCATTTGTGGGTCATTTATCATTTGCTCACAGAGTCTTATGGATTCTTCAGCGGAAACAGCGCCACAGAGAATAGCTAAAGAATTTCCCAACTGGCTGTAGGAAGTATGGTCTGGATAGTCATAGACAATTCCCTTTGATTCATCAAAGAACATTTCTCGTATATGGTAATTTAATTTGGTTGCCTGTTCCGAATAATCATGTGCAATTCCCAGTTGTTCAGCAATGATTTCCATATTTTGCAAAGAAATTGACAAGAGAGAATTTAAAAGTACGTCATAGGAAAAAGTCTGCATCCCCTCATTGGATAGTCCATTTCTCCATTCATAAAAATTCCAATACGCAGAACCTTCAAAGGGAGAAACCAGTCCTGCTGTAGTAAGTCGGCGGGTAAAAGCTTCGATAATCGAAGAAAGTTTTGGATAAATTTCATTTAAAAATTCCTTATCATCGGTATACAGTAAGTATTCTTTGCATTCTGTAATGTAATGGAGCGAAAAGGAAGGAATTACGAAATTCATTTTTATGGGGTAACAAATAGATAATAAATGGTCTTCCCGCTGATCTTTGGAAATTAACTGCAGATTAGCTCGAGGGAATTCCTGCTCACCGAAAGCGTAATAGCCACAGAGCATCTGGTTGCGGCTGTCCATGGTATAAAGCGCCTGCTCGCGCCAGGGACAATCTTCATAGTGTTCGTGCATACAAAGACGCAGAGTTTCCACGCACATATCGTAAATGCGGGATTGTTGTTGAGTCAATAAAGGGCGAGATTGCTCTCTAAGTGGGTAAGTAGTTGGTATGATGGCAATCTTCTCGATTTTTACAGGAAATTCGGAATGAACTTCCAGGTAACGGCATCCCAATCGGCGGAAAGGATTGAAAAATATATTCTCTCCCTCTTTCGTTTTATAGAATATGCTGAAGTCACGGTTCCCTATCTTGCGGGGGACAAAGTCGGAAACAAGATGTTCACCGTAAGAAATGGTGATATTCTGGATGCAGGGTGATTGTAAGTGGAAACTTAAGAAACCTACCTGTTCGCTGGAGAGGTCGAAAATAATGTTCGTATCTGAATGACGCACATACTCTCTTCCAATAACTTCAGAAGAAAAAACCAGTTTTTTACAGGGACGGAGACGAAGCGGTAAGGATTGTTCTACAATAGTGGAAGAAGAAAAATCGGGCTGATTTTCTGTCAGCCAAGAATCTTCCCTGGAGGCATCGTATCCGTAACTGAATCCTAATTGTCCGGTAATAATATGCATACGGTGATTGAGGTATGCATGGCTCATTCGGGACAATGTTTTAGCGTTACTTCGGCATAAAATGTTTTCTTTATTGAAGACTTCATAAAAAAGCCCGGCGTTTCCGGGATAATATACCTGCGTTGTATCAATACCATAATACCACACAAGGATGGCAATACGGTTTTTGCCGGGTTTGCAAAAAGATGTAATGTCGACTTCATCATAAACTTTATCATAGGGAAAATCTGTATACTGTCCCCAGGCAGCCAGATTTCCATTGATATAGGCGGCATAATTACTGTCGCTGGAAATGCGAAGAAAAACATTTCCGGCATGGTAAGTGAAATGATCAACAAATTCTCCGTATTCGTCTGGTTTAGGGGAAGAATTACACCAGATCCATTCTGTAGTATTCATAAAAGTTATCCTCCGTTGTGTTTAATGTGATAGTTCCCTGACTGATTTCATTCTATATTCTTTAGGAGAGCATCCATAGAAAGCGCGAAATTTTTTATAGAAGTAAGTGGTAGTATCGTAACCTACAGCAAGAGCGATCTCTTCCACCGGCATAGTCGTATTTTCGAGGAGGGAAAGTGCACTGGAAAAGCGCTGCTTTTGAACCAATTCTCGGAAGGAGAGACCAGTAGCTTTCTTGAGCAATGTGGTAAGGTATGCAGGATGTATACCAAAGTGCTCTGCCAGAGAGGTTAGGGTGCAGTCCTGGTAATGGTTGCTGATGTAGTTCAGGATAGGGATCATATTTGCATTAGAGCAGGAGGACCCTGGAATGTTGGATATGTAGGAGTGTTTGGTGGGAAGAAGACTCATACATTCCAAAAAGATCAACTGCAGCAGATGTGTGATGACGTCTGTTGAGTTGATTGAGGGTTCCAGATGCTCGATCATCAACTCGTTCATATAAGTCGGCAGACGGCGGCTGTTTTCAGAACGAAAAAGGATGAAAGATGTATGGCTTCCCTGAACGGATATGGCATTGGATAAAAAGTCGGATAAAATATCTCCAGATGCCAGATGATGGAATACGGTGTTTTGTAAAAATTGTGGTTCAATCAGTACACTGATCAGAATATCATCTTCCTGTCCTATAGAATCGTGGGAGTGTGGAATATCGGAATCTACTAAGAGGAGTTGTCCTTTTTCTAAAGTATAGGAAACGTCACCTATCGTCATAGTATTTTTCCCGGAGTAAATATAGCTGATTTCCACGCCGTTGTGAATATGCGGCGGCATATTGGTAAAGCGGGAATTTTTGTGAAGAGAGATAAAGGGGTGAGGCTGATGACAAAAGGTTATGGAGGGACCGTTTTCCAGTAGAAGGTAGGATTTTCCGTTTTGTGTTTTTGTAGGTAATACACTGTAATCTGGGTGAGGAATTACATGGCTGCGTAAAAGCGCTTCCTGCGGTTCTAAGTCGCGTATGAGTTTGTCTAATCTATCGTAAGTCATAATAACCTCCATGAAAATATAAAAGTATGCCATATTATTTATTGTATAGTAAATGATTATAAAAGGCAAGAAATTTGTGGGAATTAACTAAAGAATGGACGTAGATATAAACATAGTAATTAACTTGTTGTGCTAGATAAAATAAAATATAAAGAAACTT
>UMET01015838.1_pt1 | contig 13899 bp, 9 predicted proteins | sample 1964821 | NCBI WGS metagenome assembly UMET01 (sample SAMEA4836027, study PRJEB28245) | human gut metagenome | biome: gut microbiome; material: fecal sample | place: Denmark | collected 2008
TAACGAATATTATCCATTACTGTACCAGTAAATAAATGTGTATCTTGCAAAACGATTCCTAACGATCTTCTCAAATCTGCCTTTTTAATTAATTTAATATCAATTCCATCATAAGTTATTGAACCTTTTTGAATATCATAAAAACGGTTGATCAAATTCGTAATAGTTGTTTTACCAGCTCCTGTAGCTCCAACAAAAGCAAGCTTTTCACCAGGTTTAGCAAATAAATTCATATCATACAAAATTGTTTTATTTTCATTATATCCAAATGTAACATCATGAAAACGAACATCACCAGCTAAACGGACATATTCGATTGAACCGTCTGGTCGCTTATGCTCCCAAGCCCAAAGTCCAGTACGTTCTTTAACTGGAGATAATGTACCATCAGCATTTTCTTTAGCATTAACTAAAGAAACATGACCAAGATCATCTTCAACCTCTTCATCCATTAATGCAAAGATTCTTTCTGCACCTGCCAATGCCATCAACACCATATTTATTTGTTGAGAAATTTGTCCAATTGGCTGATTAAAAGAGCGGTTTAATTGTAGAAAGGCAGCTAATGTCCCTACCGTTAAATCCATATAGCCATTAATCGCAAGAACACCACCTACAACCGCAACTAACACATAACTTACGTATCCTAAGTTTCCAATTAACGGCATTAAAATATTAGCATATTTATTTGCTTGATATGCACTTTCAAATAATTCTTCATTGACTTTATCAAAATCAAATTTAGCTTCTTCTTCATGAGTGAAGACTTTAACAACTTTTTGTCCTTCCATCATTTCTTCAATAAAACCATTAACTTTACCTAAATTAGTTTGTTGAGCAAAGAAATACCGCCCACTACGATTAGTTACATGTTTAGAAACTAATAACATTACACAAACCATCAAAACACTAATTATCGTCATTGGAATAGACATTACAATCATTGAAACAAGAACACAAACGATCGTTGTTGCTGAAACAATAACCTGAGGTACACTTTGCGAAATCATCTGTCTTAAAGTATCAGTATCATTAGTATAGATTGACATGATATCCCCATGGTTATGAGTATCAAAATAACGAATCGGTAATTTTTCCATATGTTCAAACATCGTATCACGAATTTCTTTTAACGATCCCTGAGTCACTTTAATTAAGAGCTTATTATAACTAAAAGTAGCAATTACTCCTACTGCATAAATTGCAATCATTTTCAAAATCGCATTCGTCAACGGTCCAAAATCAGGATTTGCCATATTAATATATGGTGTAATATAATCATCGATTAAGCTTTTGATAAAGATTGTTCCCATAACACTAGCAATACTACTAACAATGATTAATAACAATATTGCAAAGCAGGTCTTTTTATGTCTTTTAACAACAAATTTAAACAATCTTTTCATTGTTTTTCCCCGACTATTACTCACTTAAAGTTCCTCCCTTCTTTTGTGTTTCATAAATCTCTTTATAAATTGCACTAGACTCCAATAGTTCATCATTAGTACCCATAGCACTGATCTGACCATCATCTAAAACAATGATTAAATCAGCATCTTCAACTGAACTAATTCTTTGAGCAATAATTAATTTTGTTGTTCCAGGGATAACTTTTTTAAACGCACTACGAATCAATGCATCTGTTTTAGTATCAACTGCACTAGTTGAATCATCTAAAATTAAAATTTTGGGTTTCTTTAGCAATGCACGAGCAATACACAATCTTTGCTTTTGCCCTCCAGAAACATTAGTTCCGCCTTGTTCTATATAGGTATCATATTTATCTGGGAAACGTTGAATAAACTCATCTGCCTGAGCTAATTTACAAGCCTCCACAATTTCTTCATCACTAGCTTCTTTATTACCCCAGCGTAAGTTTTCTTTAATTGTTCCAGAAAACAAAACATTTTTTTGTAATACCATTGCAACTTCATTTCGCAATGTTTCCAAATCGTATTTTCTAACATCTTTACCGCCAACTAAAACTTCTCCTTTAGTTACATCATATAACCGTGGAATAAGCTGAACAAAAGTTGATTTAGCACTACCGGTTCCACCAATAATCCCGATTGTTTGTCCAGATTTAATATGAACATTGATATCACGTAAATTAATTTCTTCTTGATCATCAAAATATGAGAAATTAACATTATTAAAATCAATTGAACCATCTTTAATTTCATAATCAGGCTCAGCAGGATTATGCAGCGTTGATTTTTCATTGATTACTTCACTAATACGTTGGGCTGAAGCAATTGACATAACTACCATGACAAATACCATTGAAAACATCATTAAACTCATTAAAATCATCATTACATAGGTAAATAAACTAGTTAATTCTCCAGTAGTAAGATTTCCCCCGACAATTAAGTGTGCTCCAAACCAAGAAATTCCAATAATACATCCATATACAGTTAACTGCATTAGCGGCATATTAAAAACTAAATAGTTTTCTGCCTTTACAAATAGTTTATAAATCAAAGTTGATGTCTTTTTAAATTTCTCGTCTTCATGTTCTTCACGAACATAAGCTTTAACAACCCGAATTCCATTAACATTTTCTTGAACTGAAGCGTTTAAATCATCATATGTGTTGAATACTCTTTTAAAATACGGATGAGCTCTAGTCATAAAGAAAACTAAAAGAACTCCTAAAAAGATAATTGCCACTAAAAAAACCATAGCAATCTGAGCATTGATCGTAAAAGCCATGATCATGGCACTAACCATCATCAATGGGGCACGGATACAAGCTCTTATTAACATTTGAAAAGCATTTTGGACATTAGTAACATCCGTCATCATTCTTGTAACCAATCCAGCAGTTGAATATTTATCAATATTAGCAAAAGAAAAATCTTGAATATTGTAATACATTGCCTTTCTTAGATTTTTAGCAAAACCTGTTGAGGCCTTAGCGGCATATTTACCAGCCAAACCTCCTGCCGCTAAAGAAATAAAGGAAGCGAGCAATGTAATGATTCCTAATTTAACAACCATATTCATATCTCTAACTTCTATTCCCTTATCAATGATCATCGCCATTAAAAGTGGAATTACAACTTCCAAAATAACTTCAACCACAACAAGTACAGGTGTTAAGATCGTATCTTTTTTATACTCTTTTATTTGGGCTAAAAGTGTTTTTAACATTTATATACCTCCCTAAAAATTAAATAGCGTGCTATGAATAACAGTAAAATAAATATTAAGAATTACTTCTTAATATCTTAATCAAATAACTTTGTAAATTGTCTATTTCTTCTTTTGATAATGATTCAACTAATTTTTCATCAGACTGTTGGAAAACAATCCGTAGCTGTTTATCCAGTTCTAAGGCCTTTTCAGTTACTTCAATATTTTTAGCACGAGCATCATGACGACACGGTACCCGGGTAATTAATCCCTTTACTTCTAAACGATTCAAAATTCCAGTAACTGTAGGATTAGAAATATCTAATTCTTTTTCAATATCTTTTTGATTCACACTAATTCCTTTGTCGTGAGATTTAAACAAATAAATTAATGTAAATGTCTGTGAAGCAGTTAATCCAAATTTACTAAATTGTTTATTTAAATGCTGTTCATGTAAATAAAAAACTTGTTTGATTAAAAATCCAATTTTTTTATTTGGCATTTTACCACCTCCAAAATAAATAGCACGCTATATATTATATGCAAATATTAGCAAATGTCAACTATCTTTCAATAATTATTTATCATCTTTATAAGAGCTGATAAACGATAAAAAGCTAAGAATCATCTTAGCTTTCTTCATCCTCTTTTCCCCATTGTTCAATCCATAATTTAGATGAACGAGACATTTCTTCAATAAATGGATCAGTCCATTTGCGATTATAAATATCATCGACAAAACTTCGTCCCCCACTGCTGCGATTAGCTAAAACTGCTCGATCATCAAACATTTTTACTAACTTTTCATCATCAAATTTTTCATAACGATCAACACTAACAACATATTTAGAATCAAAACGAGCAGGCTTAGTTCGATGTTGCTGCTGTTCTGTCGGATAACCCATTACAAGCATCCCCACTGGAGCTGTATATTGAGGTAAATTTAATAATTCACGATGTACTTCATACTGCTCAATGATATCACCGATAAAACAACTTCCTATTCCTAAACTTTCAGCTGCAACAACGGCATTTTGAGCTGCAATCAAAGTATCACTAAATGCTAATAAAAAATCACCATATGATGGCGAACGCATCTGTTCTTCACCATGATAATATTTAAATGCATCATACCATTTTTGATAATCAGCAACAAAGATTAAAACTAGGGGTGCTTTTGCAATAAACGGCTGATTATCACACGTCTTCGCTAATTTTTCTTTAATAGCCTGATCTTGTATATCAATAATCGAATATAATGTCATATTCCCTGCAGTCGGAGCCTGAATGGCTGCATTAAAAATTAATTGTTTTTCTTTAGCCTCAATTGGTTTATCTTGATATACACGAACCGATTTACGCTCAAATAACTGCTTAATTGTATTATTCATAATTTTCCTCCTGAAATCCCTATTGTCTATATTATACACAAAAGAAAAGTAGATACCTAGTATCTACTTGTTATTTTCTTTATATTCTAAATATTCATCATATGTTGATAAACGATCTAAAATACCATTTTCATTAAATTCAATAATTCGATCAGCAATTGTTTGAACAAACTGATGGTCATGGCTGGTAAATAAAATATTCTCCTTAAAATTAATAAGTCCTTGGTTTAGGGCTTGAATTGATTCCAAATCAAGGTGATTAGTTGGTTCATCTAAAACTAAAACATTAGCTTCGGCCATCATCATCTTAGCCAGCATACAACGAACCTTTTCGCCTCCTGATAATACCGAAGCTTTTTTTAGCGCTTCTTCACCAGAAAACAACATTCTTCCTAGCCAGCCCCGAAGATCTTGCTCATATTCATCTTTAACCGAGAATTGACGCAACCAGTCTACTAAAGTTAAATCACAGTTATTAAAAAACTCGGAATTATCTTTAGGAAAATATGATTGTGACGTCGTTACTCCCCATTGGAAAGTTCCTTCATCCGGTTCAATTTCACCCATAATGATTTTAAAGAATGTCTCTGTTGCTTTAACATCGCCGACGAAAGCTACTTTTTCTTTAGGATTAATTGAGAAACTAACATTATTTAATAATTTAATACCATCAACTGTTTTTGATAATCCTTCTACTTTTAAAACAATATTTCCAACTTCTCGACCTGGTTTAAAAGCGATAAACGGATAACGACGAAGAGAAGGCTTAATATCAACCATTTCTAAGTTATCTAATAATTTTTTTCTTGAAGTTGCCTGCTTAGCTTTAGAAGCATTAGCACTGAACCGCGCAATGAATTCTTCCAATTCTTTTTTCTTAGCCTCTGCCTTTTTATTTACTTCTTTAGCTTGTTGTAATTGTAATTGGCTATATTCATACCAAAAATCGTAATTACCAACATATAATTGAATTCGCGAGTAATCAATATCAGCAATATGTGTACAAACTTTGTTTAAGAAATAACGGTCATGGCTGACAACAATAACAGTATTTTTAAAATTCAATAAGAAGTTTTCTAACCAGCGAATACTGTCTAGATCAAGGTGGTTAGTTGGTTCATCTAATAATAAAACATCAGGATTCCCAAATAATGCCTGAGCAAGCAAAACTTTTACTTTCTGGTTTCCATCTAATTCTTTCATTTTTAAATTATGTAACTCTTCACCAATCCCTAAACCATTAAGCATGATTTCTGCATCTACTTCGGCATTCCATCCATCCATTTCTGCGAATTCACCTTCAAGTTCAGCTAACTTGATTCCGTCTTCATCATTGAAATCAGGTTTAGAATATAATACTTCTTTTTCTTGCATAATTTCATAAAGACGTTTATTACCCATGATAACAGTTTCTACAACACCATTTTCATCATAAGCAAAATGATCTTGCTTCAAGACCGATAAACGTTTATGTGGTTCTAAAATTACTTCACCTTTATTAGGCTCAATTTCTCCAGCTAAAATTTTTAAAAAAGTACTTTTACCAGCTCCATTAGCACCGATGATTCCATAACAATTACCATCAGTGAATTTAACACTTACATTTTCAAACAAGGCACGATCACCATATTGTAAAGATACATTTTGTGTAGATATCATTAATTAAACTCCTTTTTACTAAGTCACATTATTATGTCATAAAGCAATGATTAAATCAATATAATTTATCATAAGATTGTTCAAATCAAGCTAATTATAACAATATTAGTATCTATCTTCATCATTATTTATTTTCCATAACAAAAAATAATTTAAATCTCCCATCTAAAATCAATATCAATATTTTAATGATGTAAAAAAAGCCGAGCTAATAAAATCCTTTGCCCAACTGAATTTATTACAACGAAGATCGAACAAATAATAGGATAGAAGAATAAATTCAGTGATCTATTGTCCCTCCCATTGAACCGTATGTACGGGTCTCGTATACGGCTCTACATTTATATCGCTATCACAAACTCTTAAGATAGTAATCGAGGGGATTGACTAAACCTAGTTTGTCTCTTTTCTTTATACCTAAAACTTTTGATGATATTGTAAAATTTACGACATTCATCGCACTTCTTCTATACCATCCTAATCTTGTATTCACACATTTATATATTTCTTCTTCACTAAACCCGCATCGACATGCCTTGTTTAGCTTCATTAAATTTCTATTCGTAACCTCGAAGATTTTGTTACACTACTTCTTTCACCCATAACATCGCTGTTAATGACTTGCGGTTCACTATACTTGGCGGTAAATACCCGTGGTTGGACTTTCACCAACTAGATGTATGCCATGCGCGGCACACTTAAAAAAACAATACAATGAAGTAACTCATTGTATTGTTTTAATTTACTTTTTATTGCATTTACCATTTCTAAATGCTGGATTATAGGCATAGTAATTATCACTGTTTAAATGCCCTTTAACGATCTCCAACGCTTCAGCAAATCTTTGATAATGAATAATTTCACGTTCTCTTAAGAAACGAATCGGTTTTTTTATTTCCTCGTCATCAACAAGAGCTAAAATGTTATCATAAGTTGTACGTGCTTTTTGCTCTGGTGCGACCTCGTAAGAACAACATAGCTGGAAACCCTTGAAAACACGCCATTTTGCGTAGGACAAGCCTTTTCCTGCTACGATTGCATAAGAACAAAAACATAGAAAAATGAAGATGAAGCAAGCTATCCTACATAGTTCCAATGGTTTCAGCAACTAAGACGTTCAACAATGAGCGTCTATTTTTTTACCCAAAATGAAAGGAGAATCAAACATTATGAAAAAGATTATGAAGCGATTGCTTACAGGTGTACTTACCCTTGCAACCGTATTTACTGCATTACCTGTCACACAGGTTCATGCTGCGGATTCCGTCTATACTACTACGGACGGTAAAGCAGGAACAATCGTCAAGATTGACAATGGTGGTTCAGAGGTTTCCAGCTTTGAAGAAAGCATAATGAACGCTGACGGGCAGATTGCCTACTGTATTGATATAAACACAAATTTCCAATCGGGATATAAGAATCGTATCAATGCAACGGAGCGAATGAGCGACGACCAAATATCTGATGTGGCGTTGAATCTGGAATACGTCAAACAGTATGCAGAAAAGCACAGTCTTTCCAGCAAACAAGTCTATCTGTTGGAACAATGTGTTGTCTGGCGAAGATTGAGCGTTCACTTAGGCTGGGGGTACAACAATGTACGAGCTGCCTATGATGAAGTGTCAGAGAAAATCCAGTCAGAAGTCTATGAGAACGCAAAGGCTTTCGCTAAAGAAAATAAAGACCGTTACGATTGCGGTGGTTACATCTATGTTGGTGAAGGACAGGACTTAGGACAGTTCTGGGCGAAGTTAGCTGTCGGTGATGGCAAGATTCAGAAATCGTCCAGTAATACAGCGATTACAAAATCTAATGACTGCTATTCTTTATCTGGTGCGACTTATGGTGTCTATTCTGATAAAGGCTGCACGAAATCAGTTGCCACACTTATGACAGATGGCAACGGGAATACGGATACGGTGAAGTTGAGAGCTTCTACATACTATGTAAAAGAAATCGAAGCTCCAAAAGGATTCCAGTTAGATAACAACGTCTATACCCTTACGGTAAAGGCTGGTGAAACTTCCACATTGAAAGTCAGCGATACACCAAAAGTCACAGACACTTTGGTTGAGCTTTTCAAGATTGATATGGAAACAGGAAAAGCAACCGCACAGGGTAACGCTTCTTTAGAGGGTGCGGAGTTCGTCTGGAAGTATTATGACGGTTATTACACAAAAGATAATCTTCCATCAGAACCAACACGCACATGGACGACAAAGACAAAAGCGGAAAAAGGCAGCGATAACACTATCCACTATATCACAAGATTGGCAGATTCCTATAAGGTATCTGGTGACAGCTTCTATACACAAAACGGTACTATCTGTTTACCGCTTGGTACTATCACTGTAGAAGAAAAAGCTGCTCCAAACGGTTACTTGTTAGATGGTGCTTATATGCAAGCCGCTGGAAGTTCTGAACAGATAAAAGGCGTGTATGTGGCACAGATTACAGAAGATGGCGAACTTGCAGCATTAAGCGGCAGCAACCAGTATTCCGTATCGGACAAGATTATCCGTGGAGGTGTGAGAATCCAAAAGCGTGACCTTGAAACAAAAGACACAAAACCACAAGGCGGTGCAACATTGAAAGATACTGCCTTTGAAATCATTTCCTTAAATGATAATGCGGTATTGGTAGATGGCAAATTATACAACAAAAATGAAACAGTCAAGACAATCCATACAGGCGTTGACGGTATCGCTACGACTGCCGCAGATACTTTACCTTATGGAAAATACCGCTTAGAAGAAAGCAACGCCCCAGAGGGATATTTGACGGACGGTGCAAAACCGATTGAGTTTGAAATCACAGAGAATGGAAAAATCGTTGACTTAACTGACGAAGCACATTCCATCTACAATCAGATTAAACGTGGTGACTTGGAGGGTGTGAAAATCGGTGACGGTACTCATAAGCGACTTGCGAATGTTCCGTTCAGGATCACAAGCAAGACCACAGGCGAAAGCCACATCATTGTGACGGACGCAAACGGTCAGTTCTCTACCGCTGCTGACTGGGTATCTCATACACAGAACACCAACGCTGGCGAAAACAGTGAGGACGGTATCTGGTTCGGTACTTCCACACCAGACGACAGCAAAGGTGCGTTGCTCTACGATACCTATACAATCGAGGAATTACGCTGTGATTCCAACAAAGGAATGATACTGATTCCTGCTTTTGATGTGATAGTTTCAAGAAATAAGACTGTCATTCATTTGGGTACATTGACAGATGATTATGAACCAGAAATCTCTATCCATACTACCGCTGCTGATAAGGCAACAGGCGAAAAATCAATTGTCGCTGGTAAAAGCGTGACTATCGTTGATACCGTCACTTTAGACGGACTTACAAAAGGTACGAAGTATCAACTAAAAGGCTGGCAGATGGTGAAGTCTGAAAACGCACAGCTTCCTATTGATGGTGAGCCTGTGGAAAGTGATTACACTTTCACTGCAAAAAAATCAGAGATGGAAGTTGAGGTTTCTTATACATTCAATGCTTCTGCTCTTGGTGGTAAAGATCTTGTAACTTTTGAGGAATTGTACGATTTATCCAATCCAGACGAGCCTATCAAGGTGGCAGAACATAAGGACATTGAGGACGACGGGCAGACTGTGAGAATCGAGGAAAGAATCATCACCATTCATACCACAGCTACCGACAAGGCAACAGGTGAAAAGATGATTGTTGCTGGTAAAGAGGTGACTGTCATTGATACGGTCACTTTAGATGGCTTGGAAAAAGGAACAAAATATCAGCTTAAAGGTTGGGAAATGGTGAAATCTGAAAATGCAGAGCTTCTTGTGGGTGGTGAGCGTGTGGAAAATGACCTTGCTTTCACCGCTACGGACACGAAGATGGAAGTTCAGATTACATTTACATTCAATGCCAGCGAGCTTGCAGGCAAGGAGCTTGTGACATTTGAGGAATTGTACGATTTATCCAATCCAGACGAGCCTACAAAGGTAGCAGAACATAAGGACATTGAGGACGACGGACAGACTGTGACAATCACAGAGCGTATCATTACCATGCATACAACCGCTACCGACAAGGCAACAGGGAAAAAGACAATCGAAGCTGGTAAAGATGTGACTATCGTTGATACCGTCACTTTAGACGGACTTGAAAAAGGTGTGAAATATCAGCTCAAAGGCTGGGAAATGGTGAAGTCTGAAAATGCAGAGCTTATCATAAATGGTAAACGTGTAGAAAATGACCTTACTTTCACCGCTACCGATACGAAGATGGAAGTTCAGATTGCATTTACATTCAATGCCAGTGAGCTTGCAGGAAAAGAGCTTGTCACATTTGAGGAATTATATGACGTGACAAATCCAGACGAGCCTATCAAAGTAGCTGAACATAAGGACATCAAGGATAAGGGGCAGACGGTGACAGTCAAAGAAAAACCAGAATCCCCTGCCACATCAGAAGAACCCAGCACACCAACAAGAACAGGCAATTCACCAAAGACAGGTGACAATACACCATTTGCCGCATTGTTCGCTATGATGGGGATTTCCGCTGCTGGTCTTATTTTTGCAGGATATAAGAGATTTCGCAAAGTAAAGAAAGTTAAATAATACGGGAGGTCACAGTATATGAAAACTTCCCGTTCACCGCCCACCATAAAGAAGTCAGTCTGTAACTGACAGCTTAACCAAATTCTGCTTGATTATCATTTATCTTTCTGAATGGGGATTGTCAAGGGTGCTTCAAGCACAACGCTTGCCCTTGATGATTCACAGGCAGACAGATACTATCCAGACAGCAGAATGACACTATCAATCATTAAAAATATAGAAAGAAAAGAGGTAAATACATTTATGGAATTAAAACACGTTATCCCTAACATGGAAAGAACATTCGGGAATTTGGAATTTGCAGGTGAGAATAAGGTGGAACAGCGTAGGATCAACGGACGTATGACGGTTGTTTCCCGCAGCTTCAACCTTTATTCGGACGTACAGAGGGCAGATGATATTATCGTGGTGCTGCCTGCTTCTGCTGGTGAGAAGAACTTTGAATCAGAGGAAAAAGTAAAACTTATCAATCCAAAAATCACCGCAGAGGGTTACAAAATCGGTACAAGAGGATTCACAAACTATATCCTGTCAGCGGACGATATGGTGAAAGCATAAGGAGGAAAAATTTATATGAGATTAGCAAATGGAATCATTATTGATAAGGAAAAGACATTCGGAGTGTTGAAGTTCTCGGCGTTGCGTCGTGAGGTACATATCCAGAATGAGGACGGTACGGTTTCTGAAGAAATCAAGGAACGTACCTACGACTTGAAGTGTAAGGAACAGGGACGCATGATACAGGTAAGTATTCCCGCCACTGTTCCATTAAAGGAGTTTGACTACAACGCAGAGGTGGAAATCATCAACCCTGTGGCAGACACGGTGGCAACCGCTACATTTCAAGGTGCAGACGTGGACTGGTACATCAAGGCAGATGATATTGTTTTAAAGAATAAGAATGGTCAGCCAGCAGGAAATCCACAGCACCATAACCAGCAATCACAGAATAAAAAATAAGTCATGTCGTTTTGTTGCTTGCAATATTGGAATAGGATATAATTTCCTCATAAAGTAAGATTTGTGATATACTAAAATTTAATAACGAGGAGGAGTTTAAGTGTCAGAAATTTTGCAACTACTAAATGATTTTCAAGGAATTATCGGTACAATTCTTGGTAGTGTTACAACACTGATTGTTACTGATATATTAAAAAAAAGAGGACAATTAAAAAATTATCTTGTTTCATACGAAGCCAAGTTTCAAACATTTCGAGATGTCGGTTGCAGTATGGGCGGCAAAAGGGATGAAGATTTTTATGGTTATTCTATAAAATATATAATTCAAATATATAATCAGAGTGATACTCCCAAAATAATGAGAGATTTTAGGCTAATATTCTATAAAAATGCAAAAGAACAATATTCCCTTATCCCTGATAATGAAGAAACCAGAAGATATTCTGCTCATATCTCACATATTGATGAGATGGAAGTTGCCAATATTGCTCCAAAAGAAATACAGGTATTAAAACAATCAATCTATGTTATGTATGATATGTTAGACAAAATTCAAGGTGCTGATAAAGTAGAATTGCAATATAAAGATGAAAAAGATAAAAATAGAAAAATTATATTATCAAATAAAGTAATTACAACAGATGATTATGTGCAAGAATAATATCATTTAATACTTGATTAAAACTTAATATTCTATATTGCATAAGCAGTAAATCTATAAGGTTTGCTGCTTTTTTTCATGGAAAGGAGATTTTTATATGCCACAATTCAAAAAATGGGGAAAACATATCAGAGCCAGCGACAAATCACTGGTTTTTCGTTTCTCGGCTGGTTCGCTGCTCCTGCTGTTTCTTGCTATGATTATACTGTTGAACCTAAAGGCAATTGTAACAACGGACTGGGAATCGGTTAGCTTTCTACAAGATGGCAGTGTCCATTTTTCAGTTACGCCATATAGGATAGTTACGGTCATAGTGTCAGCTCTGGTCTGTGTGATTGCTGCCTTTTTGTATCAGCGTTTCCAGTATGACAGGGTGAAGCAGCTCTTCCACCGTCAAAAGCTAGCAAAGATGATACTTGAAAATGGCTGGTATGAATCGGAAACAACACAGGAAAGCGGATTCTTCAAGGATTTACCAGCGTCCAGTAAAAAAGAGAAAATCACCTATTTTCCTAAACTGTATTACCGTATGGATAACGGACTATTGTATATCCGTACAGAAATCACGCTGGGAAAATATCAAGACCAGCTCTTACACTTGGAAAAGAAGCTGGAAACAGGCTTGTACTGTGAGTTGGTGTCAAAAGAATTAAAGGACAGCTATGTGGAGTATGTCTTACTTTATGACACTATCGCAAATAGAATCACTATCAATGAAGTACAGGCGGAACATGGCAGCCTGCGTCTGATGAAAAATGTCTGGTGGGAGTATGACAAGCTCCCCCATATGCTGATTTCTGGCGGCACTGGTGGAGGAAAGACCTATTTTATTCTCACTATCATTGAAGCTCTGCTCCGCTGCAATGCGGTCATGTATGTGTTAGACCCGAAGAACGCCGACCTTGCGGATTTATCCGTCGTCATGCCAGAAGTCTATTACAAAAAGGAAGATATAACTGCCTGTATTGACAGATTTTATGACGGTATGATGGCAAGAAGTGAAGCTATGAAACTCATGGAGAACTACAAGACGGGTGAAAACTATGCCTATCTTGGTCTTGCTCCGCATTTTCTCATTTTTGATGAATATGTGGCGTTTATGGAAATGCTGACGACAAAGGAAAACGCCGCTGTTTTAAATAAGCTTAAACAAATAGTCATGCTCGGACGACAGGCAGGTTACTTTCTCATTCTCGCCTGTCAGCGACCAGACGCAAAATATCTCGGTGACGGAATCCGTGACCAGTTTAACTTCCGTGTTGCATTGGGGCGTATGTCAGAGCTTGGCTATTCCATGATGTTTGGTGAGGTAGACAAGGACTTTTTTCTGAAACAGATCAAAGGACGTGGATATGTCGATACGGGAACGAGTGTCATATCCGAGTTTTACACTCCCCTTGTACCCAAAGGACACGATTTCCTAAAAGAAATAGGCAGATTGTCACAAAACAGGCAGGACGGACAGGCGGCGTGCGAAGCGAAAGCCGCAGGT
>UMET01008946.1_pt1 | contig 13835 bp, 10 predicted proteins | sample 1964821 | NCBI WGS metagenome assembly UMET01 (sample SAMEA4836027, study PRJEB28245) | human gut metagenome | biome: gut microbiome; material: fecal sample | place: Denmark | collected 2008
AGGATCATCGGACACACCGTTTTTGTCTGAAATAAAGGTGCCTGAGCCCTGGCGTATGGTGACAATATTTCTGGACATGAGAATTCTAAGAGCTTCCCGCACCGTGTTGCGGCCAACCCCCAGAAGTTCCACCAGCTCAGCTTCCGTGGGAAGCTTATCTCCGGCCGTATAGCCGTCCCTTTGTATCATCTCCAAAAGCTTCTGGGATGCAATCTCCCCTAAGGTCTGTTTTTCCATGTTTCCTCCTGCCTGATGCATTATACCTTTACAATCTTATATCCAGCCGCCTTGGACAGCCGGTTCATAATAGCCTGTCCCAGGTGGTCCTTGGGAAAGCTCTCCGAAAATATGTAGTCCACTCCCAAATCATCAAACTCCCTGAGCAGAGCGTAAAGATTATGAGCCACGGATGCCTGGCTTTTTCTTGCACCTATACTGCGTACCTCGCCGTCTGTATAGCAGTCCCTTGACTCGTCCGTACAGATAACTCCCACCTTATAGCCGGCCTCAATCTTCTCCCGGGAGAGCTCCCGCACCTTGCAAATCATGGCCTGGAGCTGTGTCTCATCCAATCCGGTTTCCGGGGCCGCCCCTGTGTTCCGGTCTGCTCCGGTTTTCTGCCCTGATCCGGTTTTCTGCTCTGCTCCGGTCACCTGCTCTGCTCCGGTCACCTGCTCCGCTCCGCTCTCCCGGTCTGCTCCAGTCCCCGGCTCCACCAGTGTAAGGTCAGCCTTGGGGGCATAGTGCTTATACTTCATTCCCGGCGCCTTTGGCCTGACATCCGCAGATAGAGGGCCCAGGATAGCCGGGTCCACGCTTACCTCCCCCAGCACCTCCTCAAGCATTTCCATGGTGATGGCTCCCGGCCTCAGAACAGCCGGCACTGCGGATGAAACATCCACTATGGTGGACTCCACTCCGATTCCCACAGGTCCCCCGTCTATAATCATGTCTATTCTGCCGTTCATATCCTGCCATACGTGGTCGGCTGTAGTGGGGCTTGGCCGTCCTGATGTATTGGCGCTGGGCGCAGCCACAGGCACCCCGGCCAGGGCAATGAGCCTGTTTGCCACCGGGTCGTCCGGCATACGGATTGCCACGGTATCCAGACCGCCGGTTGTGCCGTAGGGAACCTTTTCACTCTTGGGAAATATCATGGTCAGGGGGCCTGGCCAGAAAGCCTCCATCAGCTTCCTGCCAGCCTCCGGTATCTCCTTTACAAGAGGCTCTACCTCCTCCACGCAGGATACATGGGCAATCAGAGGATTATCAGAGGGCCTCCCTTTTGCGGCATAAATTTTTCTTGCCGCGTCCTCGTCCAGCGCATTGCCGCCCAGACCGTACACGGTTTCCGTGGGAAATGCCACCAGGCCCCCTGAACGCAGTATGCCGGCTGCCTCTTTCAGTTCCTCATCCTTAATATGATTTCTGTCTTCTATGATAATTCTTTTTGTTTCCATGATTCATACCTCGATTGTTAAATACCGTTTGCTCTATGTCCAGTCTATTTTAGCACCCGCCACAGCCAATGTAAAGCCGGGAAATCCGGCCTATCCTGCACCTGTCACTTGAAGATTACGGACATTTCGTGTAAACTTAAGTCATCACAAATGATTGGAGGCTTTACCAATGAGCAACATTAACAGCGTAATGAAAGAATTCAGGGCATTTATCCTCAAAGGAAACATCATCGACATGGCCGTGGGCGTCATTATCGGCGGCGCTTTCAGCAAGATTGTGACTTCCCTTGTCAATGACATACTGATGCCCATACTGGGTGCCCTGACCGGAGGCGCAAGCTTCAACACACTTAAATATGTCATCCATCCCGCATCCAATATAAACGGGGTAGAAGTAGAAGAAGCCGCCATACTTTATGGCAGCTTCCTACAAAATATATTGGATTTTCTCATTATCGGCGTGTGCATGTTCTTTATGATTAAGACTGTTGCCGTCATCAGCAGCCGGTTACGCCATGAAGAAGAAGCCAGGGAAGAAGCACCGGCACCGGCACCGGCTGGTCCCACCCAGGAAGAGCTTCTGGCTGAAATCCGCGACCTTTTAAAGGAACGAAGGGACATAGCCTGATATTCCTAGAAGAACCGAATCCGCTTGGCATTCTCCACAAATTCCCTGTTATTCCTGGTCCTTGCAAAAAGGTCAAGTATCTTTTCCACTGCATCCTCAGGTTTCAGGGAATTGGTGGCCTTGCGGATGATATCCACTGCCTCGGCCTCCTCCCTGGACAGCAGAAGATCATCCCTTCTGGTGCCGGACTTCAATATGTCGATGGCCGGGAAGATACGCTTCTCAGACAGTTTCCTGTCGAGCACCAGCTCCATGTTGCCGGTGCCTTTAAATTCCTCATACACAACATCATCCATGCGGCTTCCCGTCTCCACCAGAGCAGTGGCCAGAACAGTCAGGCTTCCGCCCTCGCGCATATTTCTGGCAGCGCCGAAGAAACGCTTCGGCATATGAAGGGCTGCCGGATCCAGACCGCCGGATAATGTACGGCCACTGGGCGCAACCGTCAGGTTATATGCCCTGGCCAGCCTGGTAATGCTGTCCAGCAGGATGATAACGTCACGTCCGTGCTCCACCAGACGCTTGGCCCGCTCAATCACCATCTCAGATACCCTCTTATGACGGTCAGGCAGCTCATCAAAGGTTGAGTAGATTACTTCCACATTTGGACCCACAATGGCCTCTCTTATATCCGTAACCTCCTCAGGGCGCTCGTCAATCAGAAGGATCATCAGATGCATGTCCGGATTATTGGTTGTAACGGCCTTTGCTACCTGCTTTAACAGTGTGGTCTTTCCTGCCTTTGGAGGGGATACAATCATACCGCGCTGTCCCTTTCCAATAGGTGCCAGAAGGTCCAGGACACGCATGGCCACCGTATTCCTCTCACCAGGTGTTTCCATATGAAGCCGCCTGTTAGGGAAGATGGGTGTCAGGTCCTCAAAGTTGGGCCTTGTCTCCGTGGCGCTTAAGGGATAGCCGTTTACCGTCTTGATGTAGAGCAGGGCCGCAAACTTCTCTGTTGCAGACTTCACCCTGCGGTTTCCCACTATAATATCTCCTGTTTTCAGATTAAAACGGCGAATCTGGGATGGAGCCACATAGACGTCGTTTTCACCTGGAAGGAAATTTTCACAGCGGATGAATCCAAATCCGTCGGGCATAACTTCCAGTATGCCGTTTGCCTCAATTCCGCTGTCTAACTCGGCCATATCCTGGCTGGAAAGGCCGATTGCGTCACTTCTATTGTCCGCTCTGGCAAAACGCTCTCCATCGTTCTGGGAAGGCGCGCTGTTCTGGCTCATTCTGTTATTCATACTGCTGTTTCCATGTGTTTGGGGAGTCTGGGTCCTGTTCTGTGTATACTTGCTGTCGTACCCTCTTGAAACAGGGCGGCGGTTATCCGTTCCCCTGCTGTCATTCCGGTTTTCCTGATAATCCTGGCTCCTTGACTGGTTACGCTCAAAGGCATGGGTCTGGTCCTGGGGACGGGATGTTTCCTGGCTGCGGGGCATTTCCTGGCTCCGGGATATCTCCTGACTCCGGGGCGTTTCCTGGCTGCGGGATATCTCCTGACTCCGGGGCGTTTCCTGGCTCCGGGACATCTCCTGGCTGCGGGGCGCTTCCTGACTCCGGGATGTTTCCGTTTTTACTTCCCGTTTTATTTCCGCCGGCTTTATTTCCGGGTTTTTCTCCGCCTCATCGCAGAGCAAATCAATAATTTCTGCCTTTCTCAATGAACTGATGCCCTTAATTCCACGGCTCTTGGCCATTTCCTTTAGTTCTGAAAGAGGCAGGGTCTGCAGTTTTTCACGCATAGTATTTCTCCTTATTAAATTCAATTCTTCACCCGCAAAAAAAGCCGGTGTACGCCTTCTGTCTATATTTAAATTATCTTCTGTTCATTCAAATTCGGGGTTTATTCCAGATTTGGGAATTGCTCAGGGACTAACAGACTGCCGGCAGTATCAAGAAAACTGCCAGCCAATCTATGTATAGCCCTATTATATACACGAATATCAGGGATTGTAAAGTTAAAATTTGAGAAAATCAGCTTTTAAGCCATTTCATATGCGCATTTATCTGCTTCTCATAGCCATTGTCAGAAGGTTCGTAAAATACGGTTCCCTCCATACCTTCGGGCAGATACTGCTGCTGCACATAATGCTTGGGATAGTCGTGAGCATAGAGGTAGCCTGCCCCGTGTCCCAGCTTTTCCGCTCCCTTATAATGCTTGTCCTGCAGATGAACCGGCACAGGCATGGTCCGTTCGTTCCTCACCGCTTCCATGGCCTTCTGTACCGCCATACAGGCAGCGTTGCTCTTTGGAGCTGTGGCCACATAGGTCACTGCCTGGGAGAGGATGATATTGGCCTCGGGAATTCCGATGCGCTCTGCGGCCTGGGCTGCGTTTACTGCCACCACAAGGGCCTGAGGGTCCGCATTTCCCACATCCTCCGCAGCGCATATCATAATTCTTCTGGCTATGAACTTGATGTCCTCTCCCGCGTACAGCATCCGTGCCAGATAATACACGGCCGCGTCCGGATCCGACCCCCGCATGCTTTTAATAAACGCGGATATAGTGTCATAGTGGTTGTCCCCGTTCTTGTCATACCGGACAGCCCTTTTCTGAATGCATTCCTGGGCCACTGCCATATCAATGTGAATCCGCCCGTCCGCTCCCTTTGCAGTGGTCAGCACCCCCAGCTCCACGGCATTCAGCGCGGCCCTGGCATCCCCGTTAGCCGTGTCTGCCAGAAAATCAGCTGCATCCTCGTCAATGTCGGCATCGTAAATGCCCATTCCCCGTTCCTTGTCATATACCGCCCTGCGGATCAGCTCCTTGACATCCTCCTTTTCCAGGGGCTTAAGCTCAAATATCCTGGACCTGGAAAGAAGAGCCCCGTTTACCTCAAAATACGGATTTTCCGTAGTGGCTCCAATCAGTATCAGGGTCCCGTCCTCCACGAAGGGAAGAAGGTAATCCTGCTGTCCTTTATTGAAGCGGTGGATCTCATCCACAAACAAGATGGTTTTCCTTCCATACATGCCAATATTGTCCTTGGCCTCCTTCACCACCTCCTCCATGTCCTTCTTTCCTGCCACTGTGGCGTTAATCTGCCGGAAATCCGCACTGGTTGTATTGGCAATGACCTTGGCCAGGGTTGTCTTACCGGTTCCCGGAGGTCCGTAAAAAATAATGGACCCCAGCTTATCCGCCTGTATGGCCCGGTACAGCAGCTTATCCTTTCCCACAATATGCTGCTGCCCCACCACCTCATCCAGGGTCCTTGGACGGAGCCTGGAAGCCAGAGGCGACTCCTTCTCCATATCCTTTTCTCTCATATAATCAAATAAATCCATATCTGTATTCTCCTCAGTCAATCAGCAGTTCATCCACCGTAACAAAAGTATAGCCCCGCTTCGTGAGCGTGTCAACGATTTCCAGGGCTGCTTCCACAGAAGTGGGAAAAATATCATGCATCAATATGATATCCCCGTCCTCCACATCCTTAAGCACCCGCTTCACCACACGGTTGGTATTGCGCAGTTTCCAGTCCAGGGAGTCCACAGACCACAGGACAGTGGTCATGCCCACCCTGCACTCCAGCTCCTCGTTCCAGTCCCCATAGGGCGGGCGCATGTATTGGGGCCGCTCTCCTGTAATTTCTTCTATCATCCGGCTGGTCCTGTCCACGGCCTGGCAGACCGCGTCTGAACCGGCCTTTGTAAGCTGAACATGGCTGTAGCTGTGGTTTCCAATCAAATGGCCCTCCGCCTTCATGCGCTTTACAATCTCCTCGTTTCCCTCTATGTTCTGTCCCATCAGAAAAAAGGTTGCCCGGACATTCCGCTCTTTCAGCCCGTCCAGCAGTTTTTCCGTGCAATCCTCATTTGGTCCGTCGTCAAAGGTCAGAGCCACACATTTCCCTTCCAGTCCCTTGGCCCGGTCCAGGGTATCCCCTCCCTCCCTGACCCAGGAGCCCTCGTCGGCGGACACATGGGCCGGCATCTCCCCCCTGACCGTATGGATAAGGCCGCCCAGCAGCAAAAGGTCCGCTATGCAGACAGCTGCCAGGAGTTTTGATTTATTTATCAGCTTCACCCTGTTTTCCCTCTCTTATTTCGCATCCTTATCTATCCAGTATATGTGCAGGGACAATATAAAAATGCTTTTACCTTTTTTCCCTTTACAGACTTCATAAAATGTGCGGGGAGAAGAAAACAGCGCCGGGACTGCTCCCGGCGCCGCTTGGCTGAATTTACATCATATTGAAGTTATATTCTGATAAAGATTATACCCTGATTGAGCTTATTGTCCATTACATTAAACCCAGCGGCTGCTGTCACGGCCCTATTGGTGTGACCACCACGCCCGGTCCGCCGGATGAACCTGTGACAGCCTGGCCCAAACCCGGCGCCTGGTTAGATACCCCGCCGTTCTGTGAAGGCTGGGGCGCCTGTCCTCCCTGGCTGCCGTCCGGCGCCTGGGTCTGTACATTTCCTGTCTGGCTGTCTCCGGTCTCATTTCCCGATTCCTGCGCAACCTGGCTGAGCACTCCGTTTCCGTCAGCAGTATAGGCCACGCCGCCGATATCCACGGTGGTGCCTGCCGCCATCCGGCCTGTGGATGGATCCATATAGTAGTGGAGTCCGCCCACGTCGATCACGCCTTTGGCCATACGTCCTGAGCCCTCAAAATAATACCAGGCCCCATCCATCTCACGCCAGCCCGTGGCCATTGCGCCGGACCCCTTCAGGTAATACCGCTCACCGCCGTCATCCAGCCAGCCTGTCTGCATCACGCCATCCTGGCTGCTGTAATACCAGGTTCCATTGTCATTGATCCAGCCCCTGGAAAGAGCTCCTGAGCTGTCCAGATAGTACCACTTCCCGTTCTGGCTGGTCCAGCCTTTTGCCATGGCCCCATTTCCCTCCAGGAAGTATCTGCGCCCGCCGTCGTCCAGCCAGCCTGTCTGCATCACGCCATCCTGGTTGCTGTAATACCAGGTTCCGTTGTCATTAATCCATCCCTTGGAAAGGGCGCCTGAACTGCCGAAGTAATACCATTTCCCGCTGTCGGATTTCCAGCCGGTTATCATCTTACCGGTAGAGTCATCCAGATAGTAAGACTTGCCGGACTGGTTGAGCCAGCCCTTGGACACCAAACCGTCCCCGTTCATATAGTACCATGCGCCGTCATCCTGAATCCAGTTGTTCTTCTGCTTTGCATAGTTCTGGTAATAGTAGGTCTGGCCGTTGATGGTTCTCCACGTATTAGCCGGAATCACAGAGGTAAAATCCTTGAACTGGAAATCAATATCTACATTGCCGCTTATACCGTTTACAGCGCCGGTGCTGGTTGCCTGCCACATAACGGGATTCTGATAGGCCGGTTTGGCGGAATAGCGCGCCACCCATACAGGGTAATTCATCTTGCTCATATCCAGCTTATTGGCAAGCCAGTTGTCATTGGCATAGATGACCGGATAATAGCCCGCCTCTGAAATCCGACCACAGAACGCGTTGGCGATGGCGGCCAGCTCATCCTTGGAAAGGGTTCCCTGGGTGGAATCCTCCATGTCAAAAGCCACCGGATAGGAGACCGGATAATCGTGAATCAGGTTGAGAACAAAGTTCGCCTCCTCCACTGCCATCTCCGGCGCCATGGCCAGTGAATAGATATATACGCCCACCTTGACGCCTGCCGCGCTGGCCTGCTGGATATTCCTGTGGAAATAAGGATCCACTGCGCCCTTTGAACGGGTGCCCAGCATGACGAAGGACACGTCGTCCGCAGCTACCTGGCTCCAGTTAATATCCCCCTGCCACCTGGACACGTCAATTCCCCGGAACAGCACATTATTGATGGCTGAGCCGTCCGGCATCTGGTATACGCCGTTTACCTTCTTCCACGCATTGGGATTTGCGGTGGAAGCAGACTGTCCTGAGGTGCTTCCTGTTCCGGAAGCAGTCCCTGTGCTGCCGGCGGAGCTCTGCCCCGGTCCTACGGGAGATATGACCGTGGCGGACTGGGTCTCCCCCGGTCCCACGGCCAGGGATGTACCTGCGGGCACAATTGTCCCTGCCCCAATGAGTCCTGCCAGGGCAAGTGCGTGGCAGCGCCTCATTATCTGCGTCGTATTTTTCATAGTATTCTCCTCATACCTTTGTATTTTTCAAAAAAGAGGGGATGTCCAGCCATCCGCTGTCACATCCCCCCTTATTAAACCGCTGTAAATCAACCTGGTCCGTCTGTCCGTCCTGGTTCAAGCGCAGTTGATGAGCCGGATGGGCTGTTATTGGAATTGCCGCTGGTCGGGCCGTTTGAACTGTTTCCGGAGCCGCCCGGTGTGCCGCTGCTGATACCGGATCCGGAAGAACCGGACACTCCAGGTCCGCCGCTGCCGCCGGAACTGCCGGAATTATTGTTCACGGTTCCCGGAGTCTGGGCCGATACGCCGTTGGCATTCTGGCATACGCCGCTGCCGTCAAAGTTATACTGAACGCCGTTGATGGTAGCTGTGGTGCCTGCAATCATCTTTCCCTCGTTGGCAGGGTTCAGATAATAATACTTGCCGTCCAGCTGAATCCATCCCGTCATCATATGCCCGTTGCTGTTGAAGTAATGCCAGGAATTATCAATCTGCTTCCAGCCCGTGGACATCTTGCCGTTGCTTGTATCCATATAATATTTGTTGCCTTCGCTGTCGCTCAGCCAGCCGATCAGCATCCGGCCGTCCGTATTCAGGTAGAAATAATCATTATCCACTTTAGCCCAGCCCGTCATCATCTTGCCGTCCGTGCCAAAGAGATACCAGTTGTCCTTAATCTGTGCCCAGGAATTAACCACGCACTTTCCGTTGCTCTGGAAATAATACCAGGCCCCGTCCATCTCACGCCAGCCGGTTGCCATGGTACCGTTGCCCCGCATGAAGTAGTAGTCATTGCCAATCTTCAGCCAGCCTGTAACCATACTGCCGTCATTCAGCATATAATACCACTTGCCGTCCTCCGGATTAATCCAGCCCATGGCCATAAGACCATTCGGCCTGAAGAAATACCACTTGCCGTCAATCTGCTTAAAACCCGTGGACATATGTCCCGTGGATAAGTCCATGTAATACCAGCCCTCGCTGGTCTGAAGCCATCCCGTATGTGTCTGTCCGTTATAGATATAAGTCCAACTATCATTGGATTTACTCCATCCGTCCGCCGCATAGCTGGTAAATACAGACCCCAATGACATGGCCCCAATCATACCGGCTGCCGCCATTGCCGCCCAGTACTTTTTATATCCCATTTGTCATCCTCCTCGCCTGGTATATCTGGCCGGGGCATAGGAATCCCCAACCGTTTACATATCTCCGATTATAGCACAAACCCATATTCATTTGGTAACAAATTTATTACAATTTCCGTAATTTCCTATAATATTTTTTTGCATACCGGTACATGATGATGGTGTATTCCCCGAACTCATCTCCCAGAATACTTTTATATACAGCCCACAGGCACCACAGGAATCCGCCCAGGGCCGCATTGGCATAGAGAGCAAACAGTTCGTCTTCCGAGGGCTCCCGCCTGAGATAAAGCCTGAAAAGCCGCTCCATGTCCTCTTCATTGTAATAGGAATAAATAGCGCACATGGACACATCCATCACCGGATCGCACATGCCTGCATACTCCCAATCCAGAAGTTTTACACTGCCGTCCTCAAAAAAGAGAAAGTTATCCACATTTGCATCAATATGACACAGGCATTTTGGGCGTTCCATTGAATCAAGGGTATCCATAAGCCAGTCCATCCACCCCTTTACTTCCTCGTAATCCTCAAACAAAAGGGCGCCATGGCTCCTGCACAGCTTTTCGTAAAAGCTGATCCTCTCCCGGATATCAAAGGAATGGGCCACCGTGATGCCTGACTGGTGAAGGCGGCGCACCATGGACATGCATTTTTCCATATCAGCCCAATCTGCGGAATCCGCATTTCTGGTACCTTCATAGTAATCCGCTATCTTATACCCGGTCTTTTCATTCATGTACAGCACATGCTCGGTGATTTCCAGTGAGGCAACGGCATCGTAGACTGTTTTTTCCTGTTCCCTGTTAATCAGAAGTTCTGTTCCCGGACCCGGTATGCGGCAGATGCAGTGGCGGTCCTCCACCTTAAACAGAAAGGACTTGTTGGTCATGCCTGCTTTCAGGCAGCGGATATCCTTTATGCTGGATTCCGGTACCTTGAATACCTCTGCGACCAGCTTCATGGCCGCATTGTCAGAATGATTCTGATAGCGGGGGTCAAACAGGCGCAGCTCCTCCAGGTTCTCAAATTCATATACCTGATCATCCGGCTGACGGTTCACATCCATCTCTATCTCATCCCACCGGGAGGCCGCCAGGCCGCCGGCTTCCTGGGCTGCTTCCAGCAGTCCGCCGCCTTCCTCCTCAAGCCGCCGTCTGGCCTCTCCCTCCAGCATGTCCACATAGACCTGTTCCCAGTAGAACTGCTCTGTCCCCGGTATCTTATAATAGGCTTCCAGCACCGGAAGGAACTGCCGGGAAAATTCCCGGGAAAAATAAGCCGGACCATACATGACCCACTGGTCCCGTCCGCCTACTTTTACGTCAGTAATCCTCCCCTTTTTATTGAAATAAAGGCACCATTCCCTGGTCTCTCCCCTCTGAAAGGCAGAGCTGTACCAGGCCCCGCATTCATAGGCATGATACATATTCTCACGCATCCAGTTATCCGATGACAGGACGTACATATTGCGCCCCTCCAGCACCTTCCTGGCCCGGTAAATGGTGGTCAGGGTGTTTTTACTGGTATATTCAGGATTGTACAGAAGCTCCACGCCGTATTTATCAATAAGGTATTCAAACTTCTCCTTCAGATATCCCACTGCTATGGTTATGTTCCTTATGCCCGCTTCGTGAAGCTGCTTAATCTGGCGTTCAATCATACGCTCCCCAAAGACCTCCAGAAGCCCCTTGGGCGTCTCAAAGGTCAGGGGGACAAAGCGTGAACCGAAGCCCGCTGCAATAATAAGGGCCCCGTCCACCTTATATTGGTCTAACAGCTTCCGGCCATCCGGCATAAGTCTCCATCGGGCCTTGCCCTTTTGGCTGCTTTCCTCTCCTATATATCCCTTTGCCAGACATTCCTTAATCAAACCATTGGCCGTGCCCAGGGAGACATCCAGCTTTCCGGCCAGCTCTCTCTGGGTAATATCCGGCTGCTCCAGCACTGCCCTGCATACAAGTCCATGTCTGTCCATTGTGTAATCCTCGCTTCCCTGCCTGTTTATGTTCAAATTTATCGTTTTGTAAAAATATATGAACATTATATCATACCCGTTTAAAAAAGCAAGTATAAAAAGCAGCATCACAGCGTTCAAAAAACGGAAGGAAATATTTCTATTTTTAAATCATAACGCTAAAAAGCCAGGTTCGGAATAATATCCCGGAACCCGGCTTTCCTCTCTATAAACTTACACTTCAAATATCAAATCCCCATAACTGGGCATTGGCCACAATTCCTTATCCACAATCATCTCCAGCTGGTCCACAGGTGCTCTGAGTGCTTCCATGGCCGGCACCACCTGGCTGTGGTAGACAAGTGCCTGAACCTTACCGCCTTCAGCGGCGGCGGCCTTTTCTGTCACCTCCAAAAGGCGGGCAAGGGCTGTCTTTATCTCTGCCAGCAGCTTTGAGGTCTCTATCAGCAGCTCTGTCTGGGTGCTTACATCCGCTTCCTGACATACGCCCTTCACGGCTGCGATGGAGGAAGCCAGCTGTGTGGTATACTTGATTACTGCCGGTATAATAGACTTGCTGGCCATGTCATACATGGTTCTGGCCTCAATGTTAATGGCTTTGGAATAGTTCTCATATTCCACCTCAGACCTGGATTCCAGCTCAGCTTTTGTGAATACCCCGAACGCCTCAAACAGCTTCACTGCCTTATCCGTTGTCAGGGCCGGGATGGCATCCACCATGGAGCGGATGTTTGGAAGTCCTCTCCTCTCAGCCTCAGCCACCCATTCGTCTGAGTAGCCATTTCCGTTAAAAATAATTCTTTTATGGGCAGCCAGGGTCTCTTTGATAAAATCATGTACAGCCATATCAAAGTCCTCTGCCTTTTCCAGCATGTCTGCTGCTTCCTTAAAGGCCTCTGCCACAATGGTGTTCAGCACGGTATTGGGGGAAGCGATGGAATCCGAGGACCCCACCATGCGGAACTCGAATTTATTGCCCGTAAAGGCAAAGGGTGATGTACGGTTCCTGTCCGTGGCATCCTTATCCAGGTCCGGAAGAATGTCAACGCCGGTCTTTAAGGTACCGCCCTGTTTGGAGTGGGTGGCTTCGCCGGTGCTGCACAGCTGATCAATTACATCCTCAAGCTGCTCTCCCAGGAAAATGGATATGATGGCGGGCGGCGCCTCGTTGGCTCCCAGTCTGTGGTCATTTCCCACATCGGAGGCAGATTCCCTGAGAAGGTCTGCATGGATATCCACAGCCTTGATGATACATGCCAGTACCAATAGGAACTGGATGTTTTCGTGGGGCGTGTCGCCGGGGTTCAGGAGATTGGTGCCGTCATCCCCGGTCAGTGACCAGTTGTCGTGCTTACCGGAACCATTGACGCCTGCAAAGGGCTTCTCATGAAGGAGACAGGCCATGCCGTGACGTCCGGCCACCTTCTTAAGGGTCTCCATCACAATCTGGTTGTGGTCAACGGCCTGGTTCACACCCTCGTAGATGGGAGCAAGCTCATGCTGGGCAGGAGCCACCTCATTGTGCTGTGTCTTGGCAGGCACGCCTAATTTCCACAGCTCTTTATTTACATCATTCATGTAAGAACCGATTCTCTCACGGATGGCGCCGAAGTAATGGTCCTCCAGCTCCTGGCCCTTGGGAGGCATTGCGCCGAATAAGGTGCGTCCGGTGTAAATCAGGTCCTTGCGCTGCAGATATTTTTCTCTGTCTACCAGAAAATATTCCTGCTCCGCGCCCACGGACGGTGCGACCCGCTTGGCTGTGGTGTTGCCGAATAAACGCAGTATCCTTAATGCCTGCTCATTGACAGCCTGCATGGAACGCAGCAGCGGGGTCTTTTTGTCCAGCGCCTCTCCCTTATAGGAACAAAAGGAAGTGGGGATGCACAGTGTCACGCCGATAGCGTCTTCCCGCAAAAAGGCCGGTGAGGTACAGTCCCAAACCGTATATCCCCTGGCTTCAAAGGTAGCGCGAAGGCCGCCGGATGGGAATGAGGATGCGTCCGGCTCGCCCTTAATCAGCTCCTTGCCGGAGAATTCCATGATTACCTTACCGTCGGAGGGAGCAGAGATAAAGGAATCATGCTTCTCTGCAGTCACGCCTGTCAGCGGCTGGAACCAGTGGGTATAGTGGGTGGCTCCCCTCTCAATTGCCCAGTCCTTCATGGCATGGGCAACCACATCCGCAATACTCGGGTCCAGCTCTGCCCCGTCTTCAATGGTTTTCTTCAGCTTCTTGTACACACTCTTTGGCAGACGGTCCCTCATCACCGCGTCATTGAATACATTTTTACCGAACATCTCCGATACATTCAATACATCGCTCATAGAATTATCCATCCTCTCTTTTTATCTTCCTTTTCCAAAATCGTTTCCCAAATCCTCAGGTCACTCAGGTCACAGTTCTCCCGGGTCATACATCCCTTCTCACGTAATTATATTAAGTCCGCGCGGATATATAATAAAAAGGTGTTCCCCCTCTGAGAGAGAACACCTTTGTTCTTTATTAAAATAAACCATTTC
>UMET01003396.1_pt1 | contig 13733 bp, 18 predicted proteins | sample 1964821 | NCBI WGS metagenome assembly UMET01 (sample SAMEA4836027, study PRJEB28245) | human gut metagenome | biome: gut microbiome; material: fecal sample | place: Denmark | collected 2008
GAATCCCAGACGGATCACTGCCAGCGGCCCCAGCACTGCAGCCAGCGCCACCGCTAAGGTGCCGAGGCCGACGGTAACCGCAGCCACAACAGCCGATGCTTTCATCAGTGTGCCTGTCAGTTCCGGGTTAGCTTCCACCCAGCGACGCAACGCCCCCGTGACGCTTTTCACCGTGTACAGAATATCCATCAGCGGCTGACGCAGCGTTTCGCCCAGGCTGCTGAAGGTGTTCTGCGCTCCGGTTTTGACCAGCAACCACTGCGCAGAAAGTGAATCCTTGTTAATGTCGGATTCTTTCTGCATGGAGCCAAGCGCATCATTGCCCGCTGTCAGTTTTAACTGACGCTGCAGTTCCGGCAGGTTGTTTGCCAGTTTCGCCGCGTCATCGCCAAACTCTTTACCAAACAACATAGTCATGGCAGACAGGCGCTTGTCCTGCGGCAGCGCGTTTACCTTCTCCAGCACGCGCTGGATGGTTCCCATCGCATCCTTCGTCATCTGCTTTTCAATCACTTCAGGATTGAGTTTCAGCAGATTCATCCCTTCAAAGAAACTCTTGCTTTGCATGGTGGCAATGGACAATTCACGCACCATCGCGTTTGCTGCACTGGCTGCAACCTCTGGCGCAGCGCCCAGTGTCAGGAAGGTGGAACCCAGCGCCGCCGCTTTACGATAATCCAGACGGTCAGCCACACCGCCCAGACGTTGCATCACATCAATGATGTCTGCCCCTTTCGACATGGCGTTATCATCCAGATAGTTCAGCGCATCACCGAGCTGTTCAATATTGCGGGTGGGGATTTTGTAGAGCTGGGCGATTTTCCCCAGACTTTCTGACAGTTCATCCGCTGGCAGCTCAAAGGCTGTTGCCGCCTTTGCTGCCGTACTGGCGAAGGCCAGCAGGTCACGTTTCTGATCTTCCCAGCTGTCGTCAGGGTTTGCGACGTTCATGCGCGCACCACCTTCAACCAGTGCAGCGAAGTCCACCGCACCGTTTTCCATCGGCAACTGTTCGCTGGCAGCCTTGATGGCATCCTGCATTTCATAAAAACGTGCAGTGCGGTTGCCATTATCGTCACGCAGACCATTGACCTGCTTTGCCACACCTTTCATGGCATCTTCCATGCTGGTATAGCTTTTTACTGCCGCCATCACTGGCGCACCCATTGCCAGCCCTGCAGCCGTGGTGGTGGCTCCGGCACCTGCAATACGATCACGCACCTCCAGCGAACGGGCATAACTGGCACGCGCTGCATTCATCCTGCGCTGAGCTTCCCCCAGTCGCTTCAGCCGCGCCTCCTGTTTCGAAAGTTCCTGGTTATAACGTGATGTTTCACGGGCTAAACGGGCAGTTGCTCCCGCATCGTCTTTCGCAGAAATTCCCGCCCGGTACAGTTCAGCACGCACAAGCGCCGTCTGCTGCTGCAGCTTTTTCTGGCGTTCTTCCAGGCGCTGAACAGCCAGCCGTTGACGGCCCAGAGCAACAACCTGACGTTGCGAAGGCGGCCCCATCGCTCCCAGTTCCTGACTGAGCAAATTTGCACGCTGGCGGGCATAGTTCAGCCTGTCGCCTAATTTCTGATTTTCTGCCTGCAGCTTTCGGAAGCTGTCCAGACTGCTCCCGGCCTGATCAAGCTGCTTTATTGCATCGCGGGATTTTTTGACAGCAGCAGCCAGTTCTCTTGAACTTGCCTGCGCAGATCGAAATGGGCGGGTGAGCTTGTCAACCGCATTAAGAATGACCTGCAGACGCAGGTTGTTATCACTCATCGTTGGCCCCGCTTCTCTGAATCGCTTTATACCGCCATTCCAGCACTTCGGTCAGCGGCATAACGTCAGTAACGGATGGCGGCCAGTGAAAAATGGTGGCGATATCTGCCACCAGATCGTCAACCGTCAGGCTGTCGGTAAACCGGCAAGCACCGACTTCTTCAACAAAAAAGTGACAACCTCAACCGACATGGCAGTGAGATCTGCCGGGTCCATCTCTGCAATTTCCTGTGCAGTCAGTGCCGGACTGGAGATGCGGGGGATCACGGTCATCATCGCGTTTACATCCATATCCATAATGGCCTGCAGGCGTGTACCGCGCAGCGCACCGGACTGCGGTTTACGCAGCACAATTTCGGTGATTTCTGTTTTACCGCGCTTGATGGGGGTATCCAGTTGAATGGTCTTTTCAGTCTGCTTATCGCTCATTTTGCTGTCCTGTCAATTGGGTTCTGGCGCGGTATCCCGCGCCGTTCAGATATATCAGAGGCCGAGGGCGTTGCGGTGCGCTTCCATCAGGTCCACACCGTCCACAATTTCCACCATGTTGATAAGGTCCACTTCATAGAGCACCTCACCATTGATGGTCAGCTTCGCGTAGCTGTTGGTACTGGTCACTTTGGTGGTGTTGCTTTCGCCCGTCTTCCACTCGCCGGAATCCACTTCTTTGTGACGTCCACGCACGACAAGCTCCACGGCCTGCACTTCCCCGGTATCGTCACGCTGAATAGAGCCGGTAAAGCGCAGCTGGATGCCATCCACCGTGGCTTTACCCATCTGTTTAAACAGCAGCAATTCAGTACCACCAATGGAAAATTCTGTGTCCAGCGCACTGTCATCAAGCCCCAGATCCACATCCACCGCACCCGGCATTCCGCCGCCGCGATACTTCTCATATTTGCGGGTAAATTTCGGCAGCGTCAGCGACTCAACGATCCCCTGCCAGTTGTTCCCGTCGTTAAACAGGTTCAGGTGTTTTAATTTGCGTGGTAAAGCCATGTTGTCCCCTTACGCGCTGACCTGGCTGGCGAAATTCACCAGGTACTGATCGGTGATGCGCTGACGCAGCATCAGGTTTTCAAGTGGCGGCACTGGCGTGTAGTCGTAGTCGATGGTGAGTTTTCCGGCTTTCAGCGTGTCTTTGTCGTTCACCGACTCATCCAGCCAGCAATCACCACCAATGAGATAGCCCTGACTGACCAGGCTGCGCATTTTGGCGCGGATACCTTCGATAATGTCGCGGGCCAGCGACGGGTTAAGCGGTTTATCCACCGCCCACATGTGTGCTTCTGCCATCGTGTCCATCAGCACCTGCGCCGTGCGGGTGTAGTTTTCGAAGGCAAAGAGCGGGTCATCACTCAGGCAGCGGGAACCCCAGAAGCGGAAACCGTCTTTACGCACAAGCGTGGTGACGTCGTTCTGGTTCAGCAGACCTGCATCGGTTGCCGGGTCCTGCAGATCCCAGAACACATCTGCAGAAATTCCGGTGACACCGTTCACGCCCACGTTGGACAGGCTTTTGTGCCATCCGGTCTGCTCGTCAATTTTGGCGCGCAGACCAAGCGCACGGGCGGTGGCATATGCCGTTGCTTCGGCATTCAGCACCGTGTCCCAGCCAGTAAAGTCAGGCCAGATCAGCATCCCTTCGCGCTGGCTGAAGTTTTCGCGGTAAGTGATCGCCTCCTGCACTGTCTTGCAGCCATACGCTGACAGGTAAGCAAATCCTCGCAGGCTTTGCGCCACGCTCAGCAACTCAGTCGCAACGGCTTTGTTATCGTGGCCTGGCACGCCGAGAATGCGCGGTTTAACGCCGAGCTGTGACTGGGCAGATAACAGAGCTTTCATGCCTGTTTTTTTACCTTCAGCAGTCACTGCGCCGATGATATTGGTCGTGGTTTCTTCTTCCGTTTCACCCTGCGGCACACGCACAACAACGGTCACGGGTTTTGCCTGGTCAGAGATGGCATCCAGCGAACGGGCCAGCGTGCCGGACTCACCCGCTTTACCGCTGGCAGTCAGCACATCAGTGATCAGCACGGGTTTATTAAGAGGAAACATTTTTGCATCGGCATCATCGCCCGTGCAGACCATACCCACGATGGCGGTGCTCACCGTGGTAATGGATCGGGTGCCTTCGTTGACTTCAACAACGCGCACCCCGTGGTGGTAATCCTGAGCCATAAGGCAGTCTCTCCGGTAGTAGAGGGGGTCTGCCTATGTTCTGGTTGATACGCGCAGGATGCACGAAATGAGTTGTGTGTAAGAGATGATACAATTTATAGAGTATCGCCCCTCATTTTGGCGTAGAATGACAAATAACAATGGACATTCCCATCAGATGCTGTGTTAACAGCAGAAAAATTTGAACTGATTACGACTATGAACATAAGAAATGATCTTCACGGATTAACAATATTCCGTTTTGTTACTGCTTTTTATGTATTTTTATTTCATTGCAATCTCAGATATAAAGCTGATATCTCTGACTGGCTGCAGTCTGTTATCAACAATGGAGCTATCGGGATGTCTTTCTTCTTTGTTCTTTCTGGTTTTGTCATGGCGTGGGCATCAAGAAATGGCATTAAAGAAAATTACTATCGTTCCCGGATTGCCAGAATATTCCCAGCCTATCTGGCCATGGGGTTAATTACAGCCCCTTTTCTTTTCGAGTACAACATAACGCAAATCACAACATATGTTTTATTATTTTTAACTACTGCACAGTCGTGGTTCCCGGATAGTTTTAGCCAATGGAATTTCGGCGGTTCCTGGTCCGTTTCAACCGAAATGTTTTTTTATCTTGTTTTCCCATTTCTACTGCCGGTAATAAAAAAAAGACCATTCCTCGCATTAGGCATTGCGATATTGATATCATCTATAATCATACCAATATCTATGATATTAACTAATAGCGCTGCTTTCCCTCGTTATTATGTCAGCCCTATTCATCGCCTGCCCGAATTTGTCGCTGGGGTAGCAATTGGTTGTATTTTTTCTCGCGGCTTTCGTTTTACCCGATTTAGCACCGCCCTGTTTATTCTTGCAATAACATCTCTATTTTTCATTTCTCCAATCAACAATAACAGCTGGATGCAAAATAACTATATAACACTACCGGCAACATGTATTATTGTTTATTATCTCGCAAGTACAGCAATTAATAAAAACACTTTCACCCTACCGTTGATATATTTAGGGAAAATAAGCTACTCATTTTATTTGATGCAATTACCTATCATGATTTACATAACAAAATATCATGACAGCCTTGCATCATTCCCTACATGGTTTATCTGGACACTTTTGGCCATTATTAATTTAGTGATGGCTTCGGCTTGCTATCATTTCGTTGAAGATAATAAGACCATTAAGTCTTTCATCCTCAACTGGCGACGTAAGCCGAATCCATCTTTAGAGCTAAGCTAACTCAGGTTCTTCGGGCCAAAAAACATCAGGTGCCTCAGATGTTTTTATGGCCTGTAAATCGCGAATGTAATGCATCCATGTTATCAGTTTAACTTTGTCCTCATCGCGGATGATACCGAGTTGTAGTTCAGTCTGCCACAGGCTGATGGTACTTTTAGCGCCAGCCAGCAGTGCGGATTTTTTCTGTTCTGCCGCCTTCACCTGCTCGTTTTTCTGCATCTTCTCATCTGTAATCCACTCACTGCCGTTCCAGTTATCATAAGGTGTTGACGGTGCTAAGTGCGTTATACCATCGGCATACGCTCCCAATACAGAAATGACGATCGGCTTGCCCGTCGCCGTTTCATAAACTATCTCACCCCGGTGGTCTTCGACATACTCCCAGATATTACTGTCCACATTACGGCAAACGGTAAAACCGTTTTTTTTCACAGGCGGCGCATCTGTACATGAGTCAGCGGGAATCCCCACCCCAACATGCAAGTATTCGACTGACTCAGACAAATATTCTCCCGTGCTACTCGCATAGTTATAAACGGTGATATCACCGGCTTTAGTAGCAATACCATATTTGTTCAGTGTCGCTTTTGCCATTACGCCGCCCTCACAATAAAATTAAATGCCACGCTACGTGGGCGAGTTTCTGCCCCACCAGGGTCCTGAAATGCTGGCTCTACTGAGCCATCAGGCTGGTTAATACCATTGGTATAAATTGCTTTGATGCCTGACTCGAAGCCAAAAACGGTGTTATTCCCGACGGTACCACCCGATCCAATGAAGGGATGCTTATGTGTTTTGAACTCATCAGCAGCCCAGCCGAGCAAAGCCTGAGAAGGGTTAACACCACGTCCGTCATCATAACCCCGCATAAATTCACCCCGCATATCCGGCAACACGCCCGACGGGTATGCCACACCTAACTTTCTGTATTTATTCTTATCAAATGACGCACCATTCACTTTCAGAAAGACCATGTTTTTCATGTCGTCAAAAACATCACTGGGCATCTGTGTTAATGGCCATGCGAAAGGAGAACCAATCACCGGCGCGCCACTCCCCATTCCCAGATAAGCTGCAATACTGGCTGCATCGTCTTTCCCCAACATCACACGCATAAATTCACTTATCGCCGTCACTGCCGCCTGCTTATCTCCCGTGAAATAAGGCAGGGTATTCTGTTGCATCACCAGTCCGGCAAAGGCTGTCAGCACTTCGTTCAGCGGCTGTTTACCGTTCAGGAGGACATCAAGACCAAGATTTTTTCTTGCGTCTTCAGCTGTTATGGCCCCGGTCCCACCTTCATTCACTTTCAGCGCTATCACCTGACCATTATTGACCACCCTTGCGCCCCATGCCCCATCTTCACGAATAACTAGGCATTTCTTCATATCCGGCGTATAAAGTACCGTCTGATTTGGGCTTGCGGGGTTAACGATATTGAACAGCCCTATATTCTGTAGAAACTTCTGTTTGTCAGGAATATCAGCACCATTCTCGGCTTTCTTAAGCATACCTGTGGCAACCTGATCGACATATTGGCGGGTTGCCAGCACTACGGCAGGGTCGATTTTCAGGATGATATTGTCCGTGCTGCTGGTAATCAGCACCATGCGCACGGTCTGGGTGCGCCCGCTGCCTTCAGCCAGTTGCGGCTTATAGCTTTCCGGGCAGTTGCCCACGGCAATCAATGCCCCGGACTCATCAAACAGGCCCACTTCACGTATCCACCAACCGCCCTCGTTTTCAGGGATCACCTGTTCAGCAATAATCTGGCTGCTGTTCTGCGGGTCGATATAAAGCATATTCAGCGCAGCCCGGCGTTTCTCATTTACCAGTGCCGTCTGCTTTGCGTCCGGCGTTGGCAATACTCCACCGCCATCGCCCACCGCCATATGGGTAATTTTTAGCGGCACACCGAGCGCGGCGGCGCTGGCAAGTTTCGCCGCGCCAATATCCGTCAGCAGGGTATAAAATTTTGTGCTCATGGATTCACTCTCATTGTGTCAATAACATGGACCGCCCCGCCTTCATGCGCGGTGCCTCCGGAAATAATTGTTTCGTTGATATACGGATAGATCGTGATTTCTTCGCCAAGATAGCTGGCGGCTCCCACCCAATGCGGGCAGCTGGTCTGCAGGTTGATGGACATGCCGATCATGTGACGGCTACATGGTTTGGCATCGCTTATCAGTCGCTCAAGTTCCAGATAGGTATCTTCAGTGATGCCCTGGTCCTGCACGCCGATATCCAGACGAAACGTGCCCGGTGTCTCTCCGGTCTGCCACCACTCAATAATGCGGATCAGAAAGCCGAACGGCTCCACCACCCGACGCACGGCACTGGTGGTCCCTTTATGCTGATGAATATAAAAAGCATCCTTCACCACCTGGCGCTTGACGCTTTCTGTCCAGCCCTCGTCCCAGCGATCCACAGAGAACGCCCAGGCGAGATAAGGCAGGAAACTGACCGGACAGGTTGCCGGATTCCACAAGTCACGCAGCGGCACCTGCAGATCAGTAATCCCGCTGCAGGTTTGCGCCAGTCGGCGCTCCAGTGAAGTTGAACCCGGTGGCAGCAGACTATTCATCCGTTCCTCCGTTGGTTACGCTCCATTGCGTACATGATGCCGCCTGTGTTTTGTTCAGGACCACATCCGCCAGCGGAGAAGCCAGCTCCACACGTTGAACACCCTCAACATGCAGGGCAGCAAAGATGGCGCTACGTCGAATATCCCGACCAAGCCTCGTCTGGCTGGCAATGTACTTCTGCAGACTGGCTTTTGCCGCTGCCATTACCGGCTCTGCTTCCGGTCCCGGATAGAGAAAAATAGTTGCCTCCACCCGGTACGGGATGATTTCTGCGCTGCGAACTGTCAGACGGTCAGCCACCGGGCGTACGTTCTCACTGTTCAGGGCTTTCTCCACCACATCCAGCAAGTCTTTTTCTGCAGTTCCGTCGCCTTCACGGCTCAGGACAGTCAGTACCACCTCTGCAGGTGCCGGACTGGTTGCACTGGCATCCGCCACCCGACCGTCGGCGCTTCGGGCATGAAATTCATAAGCTGCAGTTGGCCCCGCAACTGAAAGCCCTTCAAAGGCTGCAGGCACACGCAGGCGTAACGCTTCATCACTTTCCATCACAGCCGCAACGGGCGGCACAGCATCATCATCAGCAGGTGTCACCGTCAGGCGTTTCACGTTGTAATTGGCGGCGAGCTGGTCCAGATCTCCCCCTATGGCATAAGCCACCATCACCGCCTGTGCGGCTTCGTTAATGCGCTGGCGCAGAAGCAACTCACGGTAGGCGTTCTCCTGCAACAATTTGGTGACGGGTTCAGATTCCAGTTCCAGGGTACGCATCACAGCCTCCTGTTCATCTTTCGGATGAAGCGCCACAAATTCTGCCTTGCGTGCAGCAAGCAGCGTCTCAAAGTCCGGCACATCCACAATCTGCGGCGCAGGCAACTGCGAAAGGTCAATCACTGCCATTCTCTGCTCCTGTTGATACGGAAAGGGAAACAGGCACACCGTTATTACGCCGCCCGGTCAGCTCCACCACCATTGAACCGTCAAAATTGCTGTTGATGGTGATGGAATCCAGCATCAGCCGTGGCTCCCAGCGACTCAGTGCAACATACACAGCCGACATGACCTGCAGCCGTAATGCCGGATTTTGTGGCTGATCTATTAAAGCCGACAGCAGAGAACCATATTCACGACGAGCAATGCGGCTACCCTGCGGCGTCAGCAGAATGTCCCGCACCGACTGGCGCAGATGGTCAATATCAGTAATGGCTTTACCGCTGGTATTGTTCATCCCGCTATAAAGCGTCATACCGGGCCTCCGGTTGTGTCGCCGCCTTTCAGGACGCCAGTATGCTGATGCGCATCAACCACGATCCCGTTAGAACTCATCGCTCCGCCGCCCTGGGTAACGCCACCATTGATCACCACTTCGCTGTTAATGCGCGTGCGGTCAGCCTCCAGTACAAACTCACTGGTTTTCATGGTGATGTTGTCAGCGGCCTCAATGACCATTGATTTGATGCCCCTGACATACCAGCGCCCGGTGGCGGGTTCGTATTCAAACCAGCCACCGTCCGGGTACTCAACCACGTTGCCGTCCTCAGAATCTGAAGGTGGCGGAAACTGGTTTGAGTAGACCGCAGGCAGGGCAAACGCGGTTTCCAGATTGCCGCCCAGACTCAGCAGCACCACCTGCTCACCTTCCGATGGTCGCCACCATGTGCGGGCATTCCCGGCACGCAGCGTCAGCCAGCTGATCCAGTTGGTTTCAAGCTCGCCCGTTTTCACCCGGCAAAGCCAATTCTCCCGGTCCACTTCGGTGACTACACCAGTGCGGATCAGGTTGGTGATAAGGCGCATGATTTCGGTTAATTGTGCGTTCATAGGGAAAGGTTGCCATCAGGGGAAGAAAGGCGGCAGTGCTGCAACTTGTATCAGTGCTGATACAAAGATCACCCCGCCAGCCATTGCAGAATCATGTCGCGGGTCATTGCCTCAACATCATCATTTACACCCAGAAGGCGACGCTCTGCGTAACGGACCTCCGGTCCTTTGCGGCTGACGCGATCACGCAGGCCATAATGGTGAACGCGGGCAATGCTCTGCACCTTACCTTCAAACTGTACGCTGGCAGAATCCGCGCTGGCGGCGGTTTTCAGGTATTTTGTGGTGCGCAGCTTTGCAAACATCTGACGTTTGATGCGCCCTTTTTTACTTCGTGCTGTTACCCGTCGCGGCTCATAGCTGCTGCCGTCAGGGTTGCGCTGCATCCTGATATTCTGCTGCTGTGTCCGGCGCAGTTCCTGCGCCAGCTGGCGCATCATGCGGCTTCTGGCGGCTGGTTCCAGATTCGCCAGCAAGGCACTCAGCCAGTCGTCCACTTTCTGCAGTTCAGCCACTTTTCACCGTCCACATTTCTTCAGGTTCATCGGGTTCCGCTACAGCTTCAACGCTCGACACACTGCCGTCAGTGCTGACCAGCACACGTTCCGTCAGTTGCAGGTTCAGGCTGATATCACAGACATCGTTGCGCAGAATATCCACCTCAAAGGTGAATAGTTTTTCCCGTAACGCCGGGTTATTGATGGCATCGGGCTGGTTATCCCTCAGCCACAGCAAAACCGGGGCCATCAGCAGATTCTGGTCGCCGCTGAAATCCTCAATCACCGCGTTCAGGGTGTAACGGTACTCCCACGACATGGAGCTGGCCCCCGTGGCAACCAGCGAACCGTTATCCACAAACAGATGCAGTTTGTCCGGGTTATTGCGGACATAAGGCACCGCTTTATTGAGGGCGTGGCGCAGGGATTGTGGTTTGTTCACTGTTTCGCTCCTGACACGCAATAATCATGTCCACTTTGTCTGCACAGACCGCCCAGGCGGCCTCCGTTTCATCCAGCAACGCGTCCAGATCACCGTTAGTGCGCGGCGTTGCCTGCTCCAGCCGACACGGCGTCACTCGCGGACAACCACTGACGGTAAGCTGCACCTCCGGTGAGTGTCGGACGTTCCCGCAGCCGGATAATGTCAGCAGGCAAAGGAGTATCAGCCCAGCGGCGTAAATCCTCGTTCTCACGTTTCAGCTCCTCGATCCGGTGTTGTCGTTGTCTCAGCAGCGCGCTGGTCTGTTCTGCTTCGGCATAGAGCCGCGCCTGCTCCCGGTTATTGGTTTCAGTCAGAATGGACAGGCTAATAAGCTGGCTGTTGCTCTTTGCCAGTGCCTGGCTTTTGCTCTGCAGCTCGTCTGACTGCGTGCTGATGGTCTGGCTGGCATCAGCCAGCCGCCACGTCTGCCAGCCCAGCGCCGCCAGTAATAACGCCAGCACAACCAGCAGCAACCGGTTCATGCTGCTACCTGTTGCGCCATCTGATTACGGGTGATCCAGAAGGCAATAACGGTCAGCAGATAAAAGACCAGGGTAATAGCCCACCCCGTCCAGGCGAGACTTACGACAATCAGCAATCGCATCACCCAACTGATAAATACGTTTTCTTTTCGGGTAATTGTCTTCAGCAAAGATGCCCTTAACTCCTGCCAGAGCGGGCCATTCTTAATTAACGCAGCCAGTGCTACCGGAATTACCGCCCATGTCAGCAAACAGGCTACCCAAACGCCGGACGCTGCCAGTACCGGAAAAATCCCCTGCGGATACACCATTGCTGCAATTAACAGCGCCATCCATAACATCAGAAACAGCCCGCTGATTAATTTCTTTTTCATTTCAGTTTGCTCCCTGTAAACACCAGGCCATCTCCCGCGCACGGCGGTTATCCAGCCCCTGATTAAACACACCTTTCACATAAACCCAGCGCGGCAACTGTCGGCACGCATCCGCCCAGCGCCGCTGGTTGAGCAATTTCACCAGCGTGGAACTGCAGGCATTGCCCGTCCCCACGTTGAAGGCAAACGACACCGTAGCGTCATACACCTTCTGTGGTGGCTGTTGCTTCACACACCTTTCCAGTGCCCGCTCCACACGCAGCACGTTGGAGATAAGCCCTTCTGCTGCCTGTCGTTCCGTGATTGTTTTGCCGGGAATGACGCCCGATGTATTACCAATGCCATCGGTCCAGACACCCGCGCTGCACTGATACGGCTGCAGACGACAGCCTTCGTAATCGGCAATCAGTTTCAGCCCCTCCACGGAGGTGTGAAGCTGCTGAAAACCCGGCAGCGTGGCAGCAATAGCCAGCACGGCCCCTACAAGGCAGCGTTTAACGATTGATGGATTCATAGTCCTCCCGCGTGATCTGCCCGTCGCGCAGAAGCTGGTAGGCTTTGTGTTTGTAGTACCAGTTGATAGCCAGCATCAGCACACCAATCATCAGGCCGCCCAGCGTTGAGGCATCCTTGATGGACAAATCGCCCAGCCAGGCCAGCACAACGGCGATGCAGTACGTGATAAAGGCGCTGATTCGCTCAAGCGTCATAATTCAGTCCCATAGCTGGACGGTCTGCACGGTGGTGGTAGTCGGAATGTCCGGCAGCTCCACCTGCAGCCCGTGAGGTAAAAAGGGGCCGTATTCGGCAAGCCCCGGATTTGCCTTCAGTACCTGCTCCGTGACACCCTGCGTGCGCCCGTAATGACGCCAGCAAAGCGCGTCCACCGTGTCATACTGATGCGCACGCACTTTCATCAGATAAGCTCCACTGTGCAGTGCGGCGCGTCCTGTACCCGGCTGATGGCCCAGCGGGCGTCACGCCATAAATCACCGCTGGCTTCCGCCAGTTCCTCGCCTCGCTTCACACCAGACGCCGTGGCGTCATAGTCCTGGTATCGTTCGTTGAGCATGGCGCGGGCCCAGCAGTAAACCGCGTTGAAATAGTGCTGAATGCGTTCACTTTTCCCGTCCAGATGTTCTGCCGGAACCTCTGCCAGCGAGGCATATCCCAGCATCAGCTGGCGTCTGCGAAACTCATACAGCTCTGCGTTGACCTCCGAAATTGCCGACAGCGCAACCTGCTTTAAACGCGGCTGCGTCACCGTGCCGTCAGTGCGCATGACACTGCGAAACTCCGACAAGTCCACATCAGGCCAGAACGGCGTATTCCTGATGATTTCCGCCTGTTCCGGTGCCTGTTCTGGCGCAACAAACTTCATGCTGCTTTCTCCTGAAATAAAGGGCGGTGGACGGGGCTTTGATGTGGCAGTGCCTTTCGCCACCCCGTGCCGCCCGTGCGCGGGGGCACGTTCTGTCAGCGGCTGTCATTGCGCAGTCTGCGCTCCAGCTGCTGTTTGTCTTTTTTCACGCCACAGCGGGGATCGAGCTGTAACGCATGGTTGAGATGATTAAGGGCGGAAGCCGGATTACTTTCACTCAGGACAGCGCCAATCGCTTTATGCAGACGCGCCCGTGACTGGTCCGGCATATCCAGACCGTCTGTCAGCTCCAGCGTCTGCAGCAACAGATCGGCATCAAAGCCGGTAGTGGCAAGCATTGCGCTCTGTGCCGCGTCTGCCATTTCCTCTGCCAGCACGGTCTGCACGTTGCGGTTACCCAGCGGCATCACCCAGCCATGACGCAGGGCATGACGCCCGATCTCCAGCGCCCCGGCATAATCTCCGGCATCAATACGCCACAGCATCACGTACATCAGCACGTCATCCTGTTGAGCGCCTCCGGCAGCCAGAACACCCTCCGCCCAGGCGGCGTACTTCGGCAGCAGCTCCACTTTGATTTCCGCTTTTTTGACCGTGGACTGAACGCCCTTGAGACGGCGTCGGTCTTCCGCCAGTTGCAGCAGCATCAGGTCATAGCCCGACGCGTGGCGAACGCTGCCGCCCTCGCGGGCGGCCTGTTCAGCCTGAACGCGCAGGCGATGCTGCCGTGCGGGACTCAGGCTCATGGATTACGCTCCGGTTTCTGCTGCTGCGGCGCTGAAGTCGCCAATCTGGATGTTTTCCACCAGTGCGGCGCAGCGGTAGTCCTCAACCACATAGGCTTCGTTAACGGATTCAAAGTTTTCAATCCGGTCACGTTTCGGGTTGTCGATAACTGAGCGGCGGCGGG
>UMET01004880.1_pt1 | contig 13721 bp, 24 predicted proteins | sample 1964821 | NCBI WGS metagenome assembly UMET01 (sample SAMEA4836027, study PRJEB28245) | human gut metagenome | biome: gut microbiome; material: fecal sample | place: Denmark | collected 2008
AACACGAAAAATCTTTCAAAATATGATGTGATGGGAGAAAGAGAGAATCTATGACATTCAAAATCACAATCAAAGAAGTCCATGAAGCAGTTGTTGAAATTGATGCAGAAAACTACTTTGAAGCTCTAGCAAAAGTTGAAACTGATTACTGGGAGAATCCAAACGATTATTTACTTGAACCGAAAGACACCACATTTGAATAATGAAAAGCCCCGCCTTTCGGCGGGGCAATTTTATTATACTGGAATTACTCCAATAGAGTTAATAGTTAGCTCTTTAATATTGCTAATTGTTCCAGCACCAGACCAAATATTAACGCTACCATCATTATTAATAGTTAAGTTAGAAATTGTTATATTATTTGTATTGTCTTTTAAAGTAATCGCTCCGTAGAGAGTTGAACTAGTTGGCACAAATTTAGTGGGAATATTAAAAAGTGTTTCATTTCCATTCAAAGAAAAAGTAGTTTCGTTATTATAAAAATAAGCAGAAATAAACAAGATACCCGCGGGCACATTTCCGCGACAAATGCGTGTAAACCCTGTTATTTTGCTGTTAACGGAAGTAGGCACGATGACCTCCCACCCATTAACAACACTATTTGCAACGGTAACGGCATTGTTTGCGGCCGTAGTTGCGGCATTTGCGGCAGTGCTTGCTCCATTGGCTGTATTTACTGCTTGCGTTGCTTTGTTGTTTGCATCAGCAATATCAGAATCGGCAGTTGTTGCCCACGTGTCAATTTTTTCCATATCCTCATTATAATCGGTGAGCCAATCGGGCTTATCAGTTCCTACGAATTGTGAAAGGTCAAGTGTAGTTGTTTTGTTTGTGCTTGCCATAATAATTTATCTCCTTTTATTTAAGTTTTTGAGTTCCAAGAATAAATGTAAGCTGTCCAATCCTTTGCAAGGTAAGCCGTAGCGGTTAAATCCAACGCCTTATATTCGTTTGCAGTTAAACCATTCGTTCTAAGCTGTTGTGTTAATTCGTTCATTGCCTGTTGAACAGAAGTGAAAACTCCAGTAATGGCGGAATATACACCGTATATGAGTTTGTGCCAGATAAAGCGGGCCGCTGTTGCGTAGTTGAAAGCTGAAACGTTGTAAGCCTGATAATTTGTAGCTGTCAACCCAAGTTCTGCATATTCATAAGCCGTGATACCCGTTTGACGAACGCCCGCATACATCATATTTAGTGTATTTTTCAAGCTGTCCATTTTATTGTAAACAGGGTTGTTAATAACCGTTTCATCACTGAGCCTGTTAACAACTTCTTCAAATTTTTGGTTAACAACTGTAATGATATAATTATAGAAAATTTGGTTATTTTTATTAACTGTTTCTATAATTTCAATAATTCTGTTATTTACTTCCTGCGTAAATTGCGCATATTTATTTTCCAAATCATTGATTTTACCATCAACAGAATTTTCAAAATCTTCAATATCTTTTTTGATGCTGTTCAATTGACTTGCAACATAATCCTTTACCCAATCTTCCGTCACTGGTGTATAAGTGTTAAGTGTTTGAATAACTTCATTGATAGCGCCTTGCAGTTTGCACAACGCTTCATAATAAGATAGCGCGTCAGCATAAGCAGACGGCAAAGCGGGAGTACAGCATCGAACCACATTTAGAAAATCCATCTTATTCACCTCCTTTAATAAAGCTTCATAAAGCAGTTTTGTATTTCTGGATTGTTGATAATTTCCATGTCGATATTCAAGAATGTTTCCCGGTAGTCTTTCAACAATTCGCTCAAATTATGATACATATTTCCGCGTACTTTCTTTTCAAAATTCCTATCACGCTTCTGCAAATTGTTTGCAGTCGAAGAAGCTGAGGAATCATTCAAAGTTGCAGAAGTTAAATATTTTCCGTCTGCAATAGCACCATTATCTAACAACCCTTGCGGAGTATCGCTGTAAAGACTTTTTCCGTCTGCCGTATCCGTGCGCGTGCCATCACTTTCGACATTTTCCAATTCCATGTTTGTTTCGGTGTAATTGTAAGCGTTCAGCGGGTCAAAGTCAAGTTGAGCACTTTTATAAAGTTGGTTGTAATACGGCATTATTTCAGCCATGGTGCGGTTAAGATAAAGTTTGAAAAGTCCCGCCGTTTCTGCTCCAATTTCTCGCATCCAGTAATGCGTTATGATTTTGTTGTTAAGTGTGTCACGGTATTTTTCATCAAAAATCGGGTAATCTTTTAAACCGATATCATAACCATTTTGAATAAGTTGTCTTAACTCCACTGTGTAATTACTCATTTTCTGGTTCACCGTCCATTTCGGGCACAATCGGAATTTCTGAATTAAACTCTACTGTCATATTAGTGCCAAACATTTCGTTTATTTTTTCGCACGCCTGTTTTCGTTCATACAGGTAAGATTCACGTATCATTTCGAGCGAACCAAACGGGGCGGCGGCTTCATTTGCAACAAGCCTTTCCCGTTTATCTGTGAAAGCTGAAACAACACCAAGGCTTGTCAACGCTTCGTTATAAATTTCCGTTTTCACGGAGAGCAAATCGCGTGCAATGAACGGAATGTCCAAGTTAATGGGTTTTATGCTATCAAGATTTAAGGATTTATCACCGTAAATAAACGGTTGACCGCCGTCCAACTTCATAATTAAGTTTTTAAGCGATAATCTTTCTTTTTCGTTGCACGCAATGAAAGCCGAAAACTTTTGTAAATTTGCGTTCGTCTCTGCATTGCGCTGAACTTCATATAGCTTGCGCGCATACTCATTTATAATGTAGGCATCACCAGTTCTTGCCATGTTATTAAAAATAAGCACACTGTTAGACTCATCCAACATTCTAAAAGGCGTGCCATTTGCGGCAATTGCGCTTCGTTCAGACGGGACTCCGTACCAGTTGAGCGGGCCTGTATACGCAACCCCTAAACCAAAAAACTGTTCCAAACTATCTTCATAAAAAACCAGCGCTGAACCTTGTGTAATGAGCATTAGTTCGAGATAACGAATGTCAATCCCTTTTGGCACATTTTCCCATTTAAAGCGGGCTAGTGCAATGTTAAGCAATCGGATTGTATATTCATTGTAAGTTATATTGTTCAAAGCTAGAGTGTCGAAAAACTGAAAATCTCTACCACCTATTCCTTTTCTTGCCATTATTGCACCACCTTAAATAATAGAATTATCAAGAGAATAATTTTTAATATCGTTCGTATGCCAAAAAGTAACACCCGTTTCAAATGCCTGTTTAATTCGATTGTGTGCTACAACAGGAATACTGTCTATTAAATTAGCTTCTGTACACTTCACAAAATTCCAAGAACGTCGGCCATACAAGTTAGGCACTTTTGTTTGCAGGGTTTTGTAACCGTACATGGTAAAATAATCGTCAATGCGTTTTGCATATTCGTACCGCACGCATTTAGGGAACATGTAAAAATACCATTGCCCATTTGCAAAGAAAGAATTTGAAGAAGCTGTGTTACCCCTTGCACTATCGGGGATTATCTTATGTTCTTCGATTGTTACAAGCGTATTAGCAATTTTAGTCGCCGCACCTACAACACTTTCAACGGCCCCGGAAAAATCCCCGGTGAAAACTCCGACACCTGCACCAACCGAACCGCCAACAATTGTTGTTAAAGCATTTAAATTCATTCCCATTTGATTCTGCGCATACCAGTTTTTAAAGGTGTCGTTTATCCACGAACAAACAGGGAAAGCGGGCATTGTCAACGATTCATCAAGTGAGATGTTAAGTCCCTTGTAATTGAGAGGTGTACATACGATAGGAGCTGAACCGCCAAGCGAGCTGAATAATACAAAAGGCCCATTCGGTTCTTGTGCTTCGAAATCAAAAAACTCGTAACGGTATTCTTTGCCACTTGCACCAGAACCATACAACTCTAAGGCTCTATACGGGTATGTGTACAACTTATTATTTTTCGGCGTGTAACCATCAAGCGGCGCAAAAACGTTTAGCAGTTTGTTTCCGTAAATTCTTTCTGAACCCATACCCGACACCCAACCATAAGACGGGGAAGCAGGGAAAATATTAAGGAGTTCAAGCGGATACATAAACATTGACACAATGGCGTCACCCTTGCCGCTTTTTGCATACTCATCAACCATAGATATAGCCATGTCTACTCGTTCTTTTTTCGCGTAGTAATAAGACAATCCAGTAAATGTGTTATCGAGTAAACTCGAAGTTGCTACACCGTCCAAGCGCTCTGAAACGGCAATGATAATGCCGGGTGTGAAATCATAAACAGTGCCATAACCACTTGTAATATTTTGATTGTAAACATATTCCCCCGTTTCCAGATTTTCGGGTACAAGATTATTTCCAAATGTGTCGTCATTTGTATGTTCACGCTCAACAAACGATATTTTTAAAGTATCATCAACAAACCACGTTTGAAAAACATCCTGTTCAAAATACACGTCACTTTTGTTTTCATTCTGAAAACGAATATCTGTGATAAAGTTGAAATACCATCGATTGTTATTTCGGTAATACATGTAATTGCAGTTTGCAATTGTTTCATAATTTGCTGGAAACGAAACAAATTTATCGTCTCGCTGATAAGTTGCCCCATCAAGCGTTGCTATGATTTTTGTGGAAAGAAAAGAAAGACGTTCTTCCATATTCTGGAACAATCTAACGTGCGCATAATCGTTTCCCCATGGAACACCCGCGCACAGATAAATTGTTGTATTGGGATTTATTGCCATTTTCCTCTCCTTTATATTTGCCGGGCGGGTAACACCGCCCGGCTATAACCATTATGCGTTTACTGTAATTGTGGCTGTACCGTTCTTTTCTGTATCATAAGTAGAAGTCGCAGTCACTGTTACAGGCCCAGCTTCTGTACTCCCGATGGTGAGCACACCATCACGGGTGATTGTAGTTGCACTATCAGAATTTCCGGAAATGCTCCACGTCACACCCTGCGGATAAAGTCCAGTCCCTTTTACGGAAGCATTCATCTGAACGGTAGTACCCTTATTTACAGTAGTGGTGCCGGGCAAAACGATAACCCTTGTAATTGTTGGCACAGTCGTAACAAACGCAACCGCATTTGCAAACGGGCAAACTGCCATAATTCTCCAATAGTGCGCCCAATACTGCCAGTACAGGCCCTGCCCGTTCATATCGCGCGTAAACTTCTGCAAAGCGTCCCACACTGCATAGAAATCTTCATCAATCAAAATCGCGTGCGTATCCTGAATGGGAATTTCATCCACTACGATAACACGGTACTGAACCTTCGCGGGCTCAAGATTGAACAGTGTGCTATACCCAAGCACGGCCAAATAAGCATCGGTGTCCGCGTCGATAATAAGAACCTGTTTTTCTTTTGGTGTTGCAGTAAGGACACCAAGGCTATTATAATCCGAGCGCATAAAAGCCATTTTATTCGAAACAGCTTTCATTTTCGCAAGGGCCATGTGCGCGGAAGTGTTGTCCGTTACTTCGTCAATTACTTCAACCGCGAACTTGCCAGCCGTGCCATACTGCGCGAGCAGATTTTTCATGGTAGTAAATTCATCCAGTTCTGCACCCGTGTACATTGCATTGAAAACAGAACTGATAAAATCGCTAAGGCCCTGCCACGACATAAACCCTTGACGTAACATGTCGTCGGAAATAGTCTGTTTATAAAACACTTGATAGTTAAGTTTTGCAAAGGCAGTATTAACATCAGGAATTTCCCGTTTCATCCATTCTTCCTCAGCCTGCGCCGGGTCAAACTGGTGTGCCTTGGCTAGGTTGGTATAAACCAGCTCCACCGTATCGCCGTACTCAAGAATACCTTTTTTCAGAACACGCATCGGATTTGTGAACAAACGATACGTAATCCACACGCGGCCGATAAGATTTACAAGCGTATCTACAAAAGCGTTCTGTGCAGGCTGATAATCCAGCACAGCCGTACCGAACTCCCGAATATTATCCTGCGTCACCTGCGGGAGTCGATTTTCAAAGCTGGGGTTTTCCGCAACCATCTGCGCACGAATCGCTGTTAAAATCTGAGGCGCGTTATTGGTTACATTTGTCAAAACTTTTGCGCTTTTCATTTTTCAATTACCTCCTCATTAAAAATGGATTTAATTTTTTCCGTTTCGTCTTTGATGTCGTCGAAATCATCATCTTTCAAATCTTCAACGTGCTTTCTAACAGCATCACGGCCAGTCAAGACGCGGGTAACATAGTCGCGCTTAAAATCTTTAAACGCGTTGGAAATACCGTCCATTTTATCGGACATTTCCTTCCAGTATCGTTCCATTCCCTCTTGTTCATCTTCACTATCATGCAACCGTCGCAAATCTTCACGCATGTCATCTGTGAATCCATCTTCACTGTTATAAAGCTTATCAATAAACTCACGCGCTTCGCTAAGTTTCATTTTTAGTTTTCTCCTTTCACTGTCAAGTTTGAAATAGCGTCTTTCAATTCAATGTACGCTTTCGTATTATCCGCAAGAGCATTTGTAAAATTTTCTTCACTTTCCGCATGCGCGTTCATCTGTTTGACATTCAGCCAAACAAGAACGCCACACATTACAATCGGGAAGCCGAGAGTGCTTACAATTTGAGCAACCGCATTATAGTCCATTTCATCACACCCTTTTGTTAGTAAATTCGTTTGCCAGAATTTGAAAATCTGCAACAGTTTTCTGCGAATATAAAATGTTACAGCATTTTCTTACCCCTAGAAATATCCCGTACATAATTCCTACTTCTTTGGCACTTGCTTTTTGATAGTTGTAGTAACTTTCAATATAAAGCGCTTTCAGCTTTTCACACATTGGGAAGCTCACTCAAATCTTTATTAAAGATTTTAAGAACTGCTACGTCGGTAATATCCTGCCAGTAATTCCAGCTTCCGAACTCCTGCACTTTGTTAAGGTCGTCAGGTTTTACGCGGAACTTTCTCTTATTGCCAAAGTATACATAATTTTCGGGGTCATTGCTTGCAGGGCTGTTGATTGTATGCCCGTTTTCAGCGAAAACAACAATAAGCATATTTGTGGTAAAATCGGTCGGCATTGGTGGCTCACCTCCCCCGTATTCCACTTCATAACGCCCAACAATGTTAGGAAAACCATCTTCGGGCGTTACAAGATTATTTGTAATCCCTCGACCGACATGCCATTCTTCATGGCAATGTGGGCCGGTTGTATTACCAGTCATTCCGAAGTTTCCAATGGGAGTTCCGGCTGAAACAGAATCACCGACTTTCACAAGGCGTTCCGCGTGGTGTGCAGTCAGCACAGTGCGGTTAAGAGCCGGATAGTAAATCGCAATGAAATTTCCCCATGACCAGTTTCCACCCGTGCCGTATTCGCTACGTACAACTTCACCGTCACCAATCGCCCGCACCATCGTGTCACCCATTACCCCGGAAGCATCCCGCGTGTTCCAGTCTTTACCGCGATGAGAACCCCCGAAAACCTGTGTGACATTTACAAGGGGGTTAGCTGTAATCCAAGTTGTGTAAGCCATTGTTTTTCTCCTTTTAAATAATTATTTTCAACATGCTTTTAATTTCATGCTGAATTTTTTCATTTTCGTATGCGAGTGTGCCTGTTTCCAGTGCTTCTTTTATTCTTCTGAAAAACGGATGTCTTTCATACTGCTTCACGTACTGAATTGATTTGTTAATGCTTTCTTTATCTGGGGTGAAAACCATAGTATTATAAGGGTCGTAATCGTATGATATAATTGTCATTCCTGTATCGTAATCGAACCACACGCCATATTTTTTGTCTCTCCAAACAAGAGTAAAATAAAACCGCGTGTTTTTTCCTTTTTTCATTATCTGTGCTTCATCATCCAAATAGAATTTATTATCCACCGAATAATCTGCATAGCCGAGTGCGCGTGACATTTGCCCAAATCGTGTATTTTCTTTCGCTTTTTTAAATTCCGCGCTTGTCGGAACTACCTGTAAAAGTATGTTATCTCTTACAACTGCATTTTTATTTTTCGGCAGTGATAAATCCCATTGTATAAAATATGGATTAGCCATTGAAATTGCGTTGCCAAGCATAAATAAGATAACATCGTCTCGCATTCGGGCTATTGTATCGTACAAATCGAATAAAAGGAAAGGCTCATTGCGCAAATAAGATGAATGCGGTTTATCTATAATAAATTCTTCAAAAATCAAATTTGAAATATCGGGAAAAGCACTTGATTTATAATCACTTGCCTTTGTCAACGCAAAAGTGTATCCGGCTAATTCTTCGTTAATGTACCATTGGCCCCCGTCATACTCTATTTTCGTATCCGGAAAAACTTGATTTTTAATAATGTCATTAAAATACTTGTCTGCGGTTTTTAGCAACTCGTCTTTATATCTACGAATATATCCGAACTGTTTACCTTTTTTAAGGAAGTCCCGTACCGCTTTGATTTTCCATTGGTATGATTTGCCAATTCCACGCCCACCAAGCACAATATTAAAAAGTGCGTTATAGGATAATGTATTATTAATGTCGTAGTACATTAAATCACCTCAATAGGATTTACAGGCAGAAATAATATAGCTTGCAAGGCCCGATGTTACAGACGGTCGGTTTCACCCGTTGCACTCCGCTGTAAATAGTATTTACATTTCCTGTAAATCCTATTATAATCATACCTGTAATTTACAAATTATGCCATGGATTTTTGTTGCTCAAATATGGATAATTGAATCATAAATCTTCTAGCTTCCATCCGTTCATTTTATTTAAGTTGAATTCGCAAAGTGGGCATTTTACTTTAACTATTTTCTCTAGATTTATTTTTAACTCTTTGTTTTCACATTCAAGCCGATTGATTTTAATAATTGCTTTTGCGAGTTTCAAGCTAATTTCATCATATAAACCACACATCTCATTATATTTACGCTCCATGATATCATTTTCATCATAGATTCTTTTACTATCTTTCATCAAATTTACATAGGCCCTTTTCAAATCGGAATACTTATCAATGAAATTGTTGTACATATAAAATTTATCCCCTTATATTAAACTCTTTATCAACTAAGACAATTCCACCATCAACGTGGACGGGCATAAGTTTCCCGGTATACGTTGCGCACGGATGGAAATTTCCCCATGTAACCTGTTCTTTACCTTTATCCGGTAAGCCTGCGCAAGTGACATGTAGATTACCATCTATTTCTTCGATATATGTTTTCGGGCGTAAAAACCTTGCCCTTGTAAAATGGCTTTCGTGTGCCCACGCTCCAAGTTTATAATCATCTATTTCTATGAATTTCTTAATATCTTCTACAGGTAAAGTCGTGTGGATGCTATCCGTATCACTATAAATGTACATGTCCTTGTTGTATTTTTCTATGCTGTATTCCTTTATTTTCTGGCTGGTTTCAATTGTGTATCTACGCGCGTACGCTGTAATGAACGCTCCCACAGGTAAATACAGGGCTTCCCTTGTTTCTGGTGGAGATGTTCTATATTTCACAACACCTTTATCAAGGTACGGATGCTTTTTAGCACAGATAGGATCAAGCGCAAATTTGCCATATAAAGAATTTAGCATAATTTTTGACCAGTTTCGCATAGTGGGATTATGTTCTTTACCCGCTTTTATTTTTTCCTCCATCCATTTATCAATGTACTTTTTAAACAAATCTTTTGATGCTCTGAATTTCCATCCACGAATATATTCTAGATTATAAACGTTGTAATGCTTTAAAAACAACTCAAAATCTACATTTGTTAAGCAAAGCGGAACGATATCTCCGTTACTTGAGGTTACATATTCTGTTTGTATGAAACGGCTGTTCCCTTTTAATTGAATTGTCGGTAGATATCCCTCTTTTATTTCAAACTCACATTTGAACAGTTGAATATATAGGGGGCGTTCTGCATCTTCAACATATTCACCGTCATAAAATTTGGGTTCGCCCCATGGCAAATCACAGTAATACATGCGGGACGGATACAGGCTATTTACATCGAATACATTACCTTCACCCACATCTTTATCCGCGTATATCGGATTCAAGTAGGTAAACCCGCCTTTATAGGCTTTGCGTATATCCTTGTCGTAATTCGGTTCAGGGAACAACGTTCTAAACCTCCTTTTTCCGATGATGTTTTTAAAATCTTCTAATGCACAACTACCCTGCGTTAATTTTTCAAAGCCCATTTTAAAAATCCGGTCAAGTGCTAAAGACATAATTTGGACATCATGTTTCAAATATTCAGTTTCTTCTTTTGTCAAAATGTGGTTTGTTCCACGTGGAACATTATAATCAATTTCAAGTTTCTGAATATCCAAATGGAATGCTTTTGCTATTTCATCAACCGAATAGTTTAACAGTTTCATACTGTCTCGCAATTCCAAACTATTTCCATTTTCAAACCGTATCTTTATTTTATAAAACTGGCCCACATCGGATATAAGTGCATTGAATTGCTTATTGTAAAGTTTCTTTGTCTCTACATATTCATATCCATGCTTTAATAGATAGCTGATACAAAATTCACCATCAAATTTTAGGTTATGAAAATAAAGAATTAAATTCCCACTTTCTTCACATGTTTTGAAAAAGCTTTCTATATTATTGCCAATTACAATATTATCTATAACGCCAATTTCGCAAACGGCCCAAGCCCAAACCCTACAATCATTTTTATCCGTGGTAGTCTCAAAGTCCGCTGTAAACATTACAAATTTAAAACCGTCAAAGCGTTTTCAATTTTATTTATCATAGCATTTATAGCTTCTTCACCATATGAATATTCAATTTCCAAATAGGAACCATAAAATGGGTCTTGACTTGCGAAATAAAAAGCTGTACCATTTATTTTACTAATTCTATCGACTAATCTATCTCCTGCCGCGCCGAAATTATTTTGAATCGCTTTAATATAGTTCCGTTTGTATTTTTCATCTAAGAAAGTTAAATAGCCGCTACGTTCACGATTTTGTGCAGTCTCCAATCTCTTTTTAACTTCCATCAGCGTTCTGCCCGTACCTTTTGTAATAGGCCTTAGGCTTTCCTGTTCAATTGTATAAAATGAACCCCTACGCTGTGCTTCCAGAATTTCAAACCTTTTCGTTGTCTGCTTATTCGCTTTTGTAATTGCGCGCTCAACCTGTTCACGAACAAATAGAGGAACTTCTAAACTACTACCCGCTTTGTATTTTACCATTTTCTGCTTTTCGGGCTTTGCCAATTCCTGTAAACGATTCAATTCACGCGCTATTTCTGCATCGGTTCTTCCCCGCATTACTTCCGTGCGCGTCAAGGTGTCCAGAATTTTAAACGCTTCATTTTTAGATTGCAGTTGTAACAAGCGTCTATTATACGCACGAATTTCTTTATCAATATCCCTTGTTCTTAAGTTCCCAGCGGTGTATTTCAATCTTTAACACCCACTTTCTAAATAGTGCGCCCCGGTTATCCGGGGCGCTGTTTTCTTTTACTCGAAATCCAAAACCATAATTTTTGGACGAACGCTTTCGCCGACCTTCGAACATGTAATAAAACCGGACTTTACATTGATTTTATTCTTACCGTCATCGAAGTCAGTCAAATTAACATCTTTTCGGAAAAAGACTGAATAGAACATTCTGTCACCGTAGCTGTTTTTTATGTAGGTGACAGCATAAAGCCTGCCGTTGCTCCCCATGTTAACCCAGAACGTCAACTCACCTTTAACATCGAAAACTGTTTCCACACGGTCTTTAGTTTCTGCTTTCTTTTTATAAGCCATTTCAGTTACTCCAATCTAAATTATTCGGTTACAAGCGTACCGTGTTCTTTTACGATTTCTGCGCTGATTTCATAGGTGTTGTGAACTTTCTCTTTATTTGCAATGCCGATAAACTTTTCGCCCTTGGCTTTCATTGCCTTTTTGAAATCCGAATCATTCTTGTAAAAACCATCCATTGTTTCAACACAGAAATTCCCGTCTTTCTCCTTGATAACGCTATAAATACGCCCCTCATAAATCTTTACTTTCATTTTAAATATCTCCTTTTAATTTGTGGTTATATTATAAACGGCATTTATTAAATCGTCAACCCTCCTTTTAAACTTTTCTGCCGTTTCTGACTTCAAGCATATCCCTGATAATACGTTTTATAGGGACAATTTTCGCATTTATCAACTATATCTTCTGTTTCTTTTAGCTCTTTTATGGTATCAGAAATTTCATATAAAGCGTCTCTTATTTGTGCTAATGCGTTTGTTAAACCTATATCGATCATTTTAAATTCCTCCAATTAAAAGTCGATTTAATTATAGCTACTAAACCCACTAAAGAACATATTATTAGCCCTGTTCCAATTGTTCTGAGCGCGTTTACAAAATCTATGTACATTGTTAACCCTCACAGTTTTTATAAGCATCCTTTAAAATCCCATCTTCCCAGTAAACCAACCTGTACTCCCCGTCGTTCATATGCACAAATCCATATTCAACATCAGATAACATGTTTACACCGTCTACCGTTTGTAAAGCGCTATCAAAATCTATTCTTGCAGTTTCGTTTAAAAATGCGATGTGTTCTTTTTTAAGTTTCACTGTAATACCTCCACAAATATAAAGAAACCATTTTTATCTTCGTATAAATTTTTAAGCGTATAACAATTATAATTAACTAATTCTAGGATTTCACATTTAGAATTGATGATTTGTAAGTCACCATTTTCAATATAAAACAATCTATTATCTAATACAGCATCAAATCTGTGTAGGCAATACAAATAATCTTCATCAAGTTTTAATCGTAAATGTTTTAAATTTACACTTTTTGAAATCTTAAATATAATGCCGGAATAATCAAATTCTTCCACAAAATCTTCAATGTAATATTTCTTATGCATATTATTTAACCTCCAACTTTCTGCCACATTCTGGGCAAAATTTGGGAATGTAAACATTCAATGTATGCCATCTATTTTGGCTAAGTTTTTCAGATAAAATTATCAAAGGCATGTCGCCACCACTTCTCATAAGCAATCGTGAATCTTTTCCAGTGTCTCCAATTACAAAATACGCGAAATTTTCATCTCTGCAACAAAATCTACAATTACACATTTATAATCAATTCTCCTTTATCTTTGAAATATTCATAGCAAACCCATTCAAGATGCTTACTTAATATTTTAATAAGCACGTCAGCATTTCCGTCGTAAATGGTTTCTTCACCCCACCATATAATAACTTTTCTTGGATTGTATTCTTTTACTAAATCAAATACTGCGTTCATACGTTTCTTTTCCTCCTCGTTCTTTGTATTCTTTCTTCATCCATTCAATGTTTTTATTAGTGTAATCAACTACTCGCGGGTTGAACACGTACGGAAATTTAGAATAGGTTTCAACGTATTCGTCTCTGTTCTTCTGATTTTATAAGTTTGTATAGAGTGTTGAGATTCATCGTATTTTCCTTTCTGCCCTCGTGACCTCGGGGCGGGATTGCAGCTAAAAACTGAATGTGTAACCATCCGGAGCGTAAGCAATTTGACGATTGGCATCGGTGCGAACAGACTTGATATACTTTTTTGCAGTTTCCATGTTATCAAACTCGCCAAGAAAATCCCAATTGTAATCTGTATCTTTTTGACCAAGCGCGAAAAATCCTTTTACCACTTTGTGGTTCTTTACCCACGATGTAACAATTCTAAAAGCGATATATTTCTTCATGACTTCCATATCCTCTTTCTCCCATCACATCATATTTTGAAAGATTTTTCGTGTT
>UMET01003361.1_pt1 | contig 13575 bp, 11 predicted proteins | sample 1964821 | NCBI WGS metagenome assembly UMET01 (sample SAMEA4836027, study PRJEB28245) | human gut metagenome | biome: gut microbiome; material: fecal sample | place: Denmark | collected 2008
ATTTGAAAAAAAGCACAATAGAAATGTTGACAAAATATTTAAAGTGTAAAATTTAAACAATGATTGTTGACAATTTTGATATATTGTTTTATAATTTGAATGAAGCGAGGGAGTTTCAAATCCTAAGGCTTCTTTTTTATTATTTTGGTTTCAAACCCCTGTGCGGGGTTGTGAAATATGTATTTTGCTTCGCTGCGTTAATGCAGCAAATATACGAGGATTGGAGAGAGAAAAATGTACAAGTATGTGTTAAAAAGACTGCTTATGCTGATTCCGGTTATTATCGGCGTGACGTTCATTGTGTTTTTCATTCTGAACCTGTCACCGGGCGACCCGGCGGCAATCATCCTGGGTGACCAGGCATCAGCCGAGGCGCTGGCCATGAAGAGGGAGGAGCTGGGACTCAACGACCCTCTGCTGGTCCGTTACGGACATTATATGATTAACATGCTTCACGGCGACCTGGGCACATCCTATAAAAATAACCTGAGCGTATGGTCACAGGTTATGGAGCGGTTTCCTAACACAGCGGTGCTGGCAGTGGCAGGTATTCTGGTGGCCATTCTGATAGGAATTCCAACGGGAATTATTTCCGCCAAGAAACAGTATTCCATGATGGATAATACAGCCATGCTGCTCTCACTGATTGGCGTGGCCATGCCTAACTTCTGGTTCGGCCTGCTGATGGTTATTCTGTTTGCGCTGACCCTGGGCTGGCTGCCTTCACAGGGAATGGGGGAGGGATTCATACCTCTTATCAAGAGCCTGGTCCTTCCGGCGGTGACGCTGGGCACAGGGGCTGCTGCCATGATTACGCGTATGACACGATCATCCATGCTGGAAGTTATCCGTCAGGATTACATAGACACAGCCAGGGCAAAGGGTGTTTCCGATAAGAAAATCACCACCCGCCACATGCTTAAGAATGCCATGATTCCGATTATCACGGCAGTGGGCCTGCAGTTCGGCACCCTTTTAGGAGGCGCCATGCTGACAGAGACCGTATTTTCCTGGCCGGGCCTGGGACGTCTCATGGTGGATTCCATCAAGTCAAAAGATATTCCCATGGTATTGGGGTCTGTCATCTTTCTGGCAATCATGTTTACCGTGGTCAACCTGGCGGTAGACATCATATACGCCTTTGTGGACCCGAGAATTAAATCACAATACAAGAGAAAGTAGGTGCAGTTCATGGGAAAGAAACATCTGATTGCCGCGGAAGCGGAAGGCGACCAGCGCTCCCTGTGGGGCGAGGCATGGCGCAGATTCAAAAAGAACCGGCTGGCCATGATTGGCATGTATTTTATCCTGGCACTGGTCATCATAGCAATAGCAACCATTATCATTGACGCGGTTACCGGCAAATCCATTTACCTGAATTACGTGGTAAAGCAGGATCTGAGGGGACGTCTGCAGGGACCAAGCCTGGCACACCCCTTTGGGCTGGATGAGTTCGGCAGGGACATGCTGCTGCGTATGCTGTGGGCGGTCCGTTACTCCCTGTTTATGGGAACCGTGGCCATCGTTATTTCATGCATCTTCGGCGGCCTCCTGGGAGCCTTCGCCGGATATTACGGCAAGACCGCTGACAATATTATCATGAGAATCATGGATATTCTTCTGGCGATCCCGTCCATGCTTCTGGCTATCGCCATTGTGGCGGCCCTGGGGACCAGCATCACCAATGTGCTGATTGCCATTGCCATCTCCTATGTGCCCACCTTTGCCAGAACGGTCCGGGCATCGGTGCTTACGGTGAAGGACCAGGAGTTTATTGAAGCGGCCCGCTCTATTGGGTGCAGCGACTGGCGCATCATCATCAAGTACGTGATTCCCAATTCCATGGCGCCCATTATCGTGCAGGTGACCCTGGGAATCGCAGGAGCCATCCTTTCCATCGCAGGACTTTCCTTCCTGGGCCTCGGCATCCAGCCGCCCACCCCTGAGTGGGGCGCAATGCTGTCCAATGCCCGAAGCTATATCCGCGACGCATGGCATGTCACCATCATCCCGGGCATGGGAATCATGCTCACCATCCTGGCCCTTAACCTGGTGGGAGACGGACTGAGAGATGCCCTTGACCCGCGTTTGAAGAGCTGACGGATGAACACTAAGAAAGGACGAGTATGACATGGCAGATAAACCATTATTGGAAGTAAAAGATCTGGTCATCCACTATGAAACGGATGACGGAGTGGTAAAGGCGCTAAACGGCGTCAATATACATATCGGCGTGGGAGAGACCCTTGGACTGGTGGGAGAGACCGGTGCGGGAAAGACCACGCTGGCAAAAGGAATTATGAGGCTGATTCCCAATCCTCCGGGCAAGATTCTGGGCGGAGAGGTGATTTTTGAGGGACAGGACCTGCTGAAGCTTTCCACCAATGGAATGGAGGCCATTCGCGGCAGGGACATTTCCATGATATTCCAGGACCCTATGACCTCCCTGAACCCGGTGCTCACGGTAGGCGAGCAGATCATGGAGGTAATTGAGAACCACAACACCAGCCTGTCCAGGCAGGAGGCCAGAAAATGGGCTGAAAACATGCTGGAAAGGGTGGGAATCCCGGCAGAGCGTTTTGGAGAGTATCCCCACCAGTTTTCAGGCGGTATGAAGCAGAGGGTGGTCATTGCAATCGCCCTGGCCTGCAACCCCAAGCTGCTCATCGCGGATGAGCCCACCACGGCTCTGGACGTTACCATACAGGCCCAGGTGCTGGAAATGATATACAAGCTTAAATCTGAAAATAACACATCCATGATCCTCATTACCCACGACCTGGGAGTGGTTGCCCAGAACTGTGATTACGTGGCAATTATCTATGCGGGGGAAGTGGTGGAATACGGAACCCTGCGGGAAATATACAAGGACACGAAACACCCGTACACGGAGGGACTCTTTGGTTCCATTCCCAGCCTGACAAGCGATGTGAAGCGGCTTCAGGCCATTGACGGCATGATGCCCGACCCCACCAAGCTGCCTGAGGGCTGCGTTTTCTGCGAGAGATGCAAGTATGCGGTTCCTGAATGTTCCAAGAACCATCCGGGGATGGTGACTGTAGGCGGAACCCACCAGGTCCGCTGCATCCGCTACCGCTAAGAAAAGGAGATTGACATATGCAGGAACAGAAAACAGAGATATTACGTGTGGAACATCTGAAAAAATATTTTACAACCCCCAAGGGCACTCTCCACGCGGTGGACGATGTCAACTTTTCCATCCGTACCGGGGAGACACTGGGAGTGGTAGGGGAGTCCGGATGCGGAAAATCCACCATGGGAAGGGCTATCCTGAGGCTTCACGAACCCACAAGCGGCAAGGTTTATTTTGAGGGCAAGGATATCCTGGGCTATAACAAGAAGCAGCTCAAGGATTTGAGGAAGGATATGCAGATTATATTCCAGGACCCCTTTGCCTCCCTGAATCCCAGGATGACGGTCAGCGAGGCAATCATCGAACCGCTGCTGGTGCAGGGTATTTACAAGCCCAATGAAAAGGCCGCCATCACCCAGCAGGTGGAGAAGATCATGAACCTGGTGGGACTGGCCAAGCGTCTGGTAAACACATATCCCCATGAGCTGGACGGCGGCAGGCGCCAGAGAATCGGAATCGCCAGGGCGCTGGCGGTCAATCCCAAGTTCATTGTATGCGACGAGCCTGTATCGGCCCTGGACGTATCCATCCAGGCCCAGATCCTTAACCTGATGCAGGATCTGCAGGAGGAGCTGAACCTTACCTACATGTTTATTACACACGATTTGTCGGTGGTAAGGCATTTTTCCAATGACATTGTGGTCATGTACCTGGGACAGATGGTGGAGTCAGCACCTGCCAAGGCACTGTTTAAGAATCCCATGCATCCGTACACAAAGGCGCTGCTGTCAGCCATACCGGTTCCCGATCCGGACTTTAAGATGGAGCGCATTCCGCTAAAGGGCGAACTCACATCGCCTATTAACCCGGAGCCGGGATGCAGGTTCGCAAAGCGCTGTCCTTATGCAACGGAAGGCTGCACCAGCAATGAAATGACCTTAAAGGAAATGGAGCCGGGGCACTTTGTAAGCTGCCGTATGGTTCAGGAGCAGGGTTAAATTCCGGAGAAATCCAGGGCAGAAGCCTGTGGTCCGGTATTTATAGAGAGCAATATTGACAGAGAGAAATGTAAGAAAGAGAGGAGCTAGTATGAGAAAAACATGGAAGAAAGTCATTGCATTATCCTTAGTGGCAGCAATGGCAGTAAGTGCAGCCGGCTGTTCCAAGTCCGGACAGACCTCCACGGAAGGCGGCAGCGCTCAGACAGAGGCGGATTCCAAGGGAGCAGAGGCAGGAGGAAGCGCCGGCGGTTCAGGGGAGTACAAGGATACGCTGGTATGGGCGCAGGGAGCGGATGTTACATCCTTAGACCCTCATCAGGGCAAGGAGACACCGGCTGTAGAGGTTACGGACCAGATTTTCGACACGCTGACTGTTGTTGACGCTGCGACCGGAGAGCTGCAGCCCCAGATTGCAGAGAGCTGGGATCAGAATTCCGACACATCCTACACATTCCACATCCGCCAGGGCGTGAAATTCCACGACGGTTCTGAAGTGAAGGCAGAGGATGTAAAGTTCTCCCTGGACAGGGCCATTAATTCCGCCGCGGTTTCCTATATTGTTGACTTTATCGACAAGGTGGACGTGGTAGACGATTATACAGTTAACGTAGAGCTGAAGGCGCCTTATGCACCGGCTCTGAGAAACCTTTCCGTACCATTTGCAGCCATTGTTCCAAAGGCAGTGGTGGAAGCGGACGAGGAAGCCTTCAAGCTTCATCCAATCGGTACCGGCCCATATAAGTTTGTAGAGTGGAAGCAGGGCGATTCCGTTACCCTGGAGCGCTTTGACGATTACTATGCAGGACCGGCAGAGACACAGAAGCTGGTTATGAAGGTTATCCCTGAGGCATCCCAGAGAACCATCGCCCTGGAGACAGGAGAAGTGGACCTGGCTTACGACCTGCTTCCAAACGACCTGGAGAAGGTAAGGAGCAATTCCGACCTCCAGCTGTTTGAGGCTCCGTCCCTGACCTGCTACTACATTTCCATGAACATGAACAAGGCACCATATGATGACCAGAAGGTAAGAGATGCCGTTAACTACGCCATTGACCGCCAGCTGATTATCGACACCATTGCCAGCGGCTCCGGAGAGCCGGCTGACGCCATCATTGCACCGGCCGTATTCGGATACTTCAGCCCGGGCGCTTATGAGTATGACCCTGAGAAGGCAAAATCCCTTCTGGCCGAGGCCGGATATCCAAACGGATTCGAGACCAGCATCTGGGTAAATGACAATCAGACACGTGTAGAGGTATGCCAGGCTGTACAGGCCATGCTTCAGGATGTGGGAATCACCTGCAACATCGAGGTAATGGAATTCGGCAGCTTTATTTCCAGGACTTCCGCAGGGGAGCATGACATGGGATACTTTGGCTGGGTGACCTCCACCACAGACGCAGATTACACCTACTATTCACTGGAACACTCCTCACAGCAGGGAGCAGCCGGAAACCGCAGCTTCATCGCAGATCCTGAGGTAGACAAGCTCATTGAGACAGGAAGGACCAGCGCAGACGAGTCCGTGAGACTGAAAGCATATGAGGATCTGGCTGTGAAGTTAAAAGAAGTGAACAACAACGCACCTATCTACTACAGCACCATCACCGCAGGCGCCAATGCCAAGGTGGAAGGTTTCGTGATGGATCCAATCGGCTACCACAAGCTGGAGCATGTAAAGGTTGCAAAATAAGAGAAGTAAAAGGAGAGATGCATCATGAGATTATCAAAGATTACATGGCCAACAGCGGAACGGTATTTTAAGGAAAATGACATGGTCATTCTTCCAATCGGCAGTACGGAGTGCCATGGACGCCATATGCCGCTGGGAACCGACACCCTGATACCTGACAAAATTCTGGATCTGATTGAGGAGAAAAATGACAACATCCTCATCGCGCCCATGATTCCCTACGGAGCATGCCAGTCACTGGCTGATTATCCGGGAACCATCAACATTGATTCCGACGTACTGTACCAGTATGTATACCAGATTGTGGACGGGCTGTACAAGCACGGCGCGCGGAAAATTCTGGTGCTCAACGGACACGGAGGGAATATCAAGACCATCGAGCGCATCGGCCTGGAATTTGACAAGAAGGGCGCCATGGTCGTGATGCTGAACTGGTGGCTGATGGCCTGGGATATGAAGCCTGAGTGGAAGGGCGGACACGGCGGTGGCGAGGAGACAGCTGGCATCATGGCAGTTGACCCCTCACTGGTAGATATGAGCAAGATTGACCTCCCTCTGGAAATGACCAATCTCACCGAAAACCTGGTGGCTACCGGCTTCCGTACCGTGCGCTTCAAGGGTGTTGAGATTGAAATTCTCAGGAACACACCAAAGGTGACAGACAATGGATGGATTGGACCGGATCATCCAAACACCGCCACCGTGGAGTGGGGCCAGGAGATGGTACAGACCACAGCCGACTATATTCTGGATTTGATTGAGGAGCTTAAGAAGGTTTCACTGTAAGGCTTTTCCTGCGAAGGCAGGGGAGGTTGGGCAGAGATAGGTGAGGCAGATTAAGTAAGGCAGATTAAGTAAGGCAGAAATAAACAGAGCAGAATTAGTAAGGCAGAAATAAGTAAGGCAGAAATAAACAGAGCAGAATTAGTAAGGCAGAAATAAATAGAGTAGAAATCAATAAAGCAGAAATAAGTTTAAAAGAAATAAGTTAAGCAGATGCAGTGCCGCAGGCATGGTATGGCAGGAGCGGTACCATGTGATGCGGCACTTTGCGTCTCATACCTGGAGGAAATCATGGCAAACATAAAAGAAATCGAAGCGTTGACCAATGCCTTTGGTCCCAGTGGATTTGAGGACGAGGTCATCCGGGAAGTAAAGAACTGGTGCGGGGGTTTGGACGTGGCAAATGATGCTATGTACAATGTTTACGCCACCATGAAGAAGAAAAAGGCCGGGCGCCCCGTGCTCATGCTGGACGCCCATCTGGACGAGTGCGGATTCATGGTACAGTCCATACTGGAAAACGGACTTTTAAGTATTCTGATGCTGGGAGGATTCCATCTCACCAGCCTGCCCGCCCACTCTGTCATCGTAAGGACAAGGGACGGGAAAAAGCACAGGGGAATCACCACATCCAAACCAGTTCATTTTCTGACAGCGGCTCAGAAAAACGACAACTCCCTGGCAATCGAGGATATCCTGGTGGATGTGGGTGCCAGCAGCCGGGAGGAAGTGACGGAGGTCTATGGAATCCGCCCGGGCGACCCTATTATGCCGGATGTAAGCTTTGAGTATCATAAGGAAAATGGAATTCTGTACGGCAAGGCTTTTGACAACCGCCTGGGTTGTGTGAGCATTATTGACACCATGCAGGCGCTTCGGGATGAGGTGGACCAGCTGGCAGTGGAAGTGGTAGGCGCATTTGCGGCCCAGGAGGAAGTGGGTACCAGGGGGGCCACGGTGACGGCACAGCAGGTTCAGCCTGATTTGGCCATTGTGTTTGAGGGATCACCGGCGGATGATTTCTATTTCCGTGCCGGTATTGCCCAGGGATGCTTAAGGAGCGGTGTGCAGATTCGTCACATGGACAACAGCTATATTTCCAACGTGGAATTCATACGTTTTGCCCAGGAGACAGGAGATAAGCTTGGAATCAAGTATCAGGACGCAGTGCGCCGGGGCGGCAGCACAAATGCCGGAAAAATCAGCCTCACGGGAAAGGCGGTCCCGGTACTGGTGTTAGGCATTCCGTCCAGGTATGTACACAGCCACTATAATTTCTGCGCGGAAGAAGACGTGGACGCCACTGTCAAAATGGCCGTGGAGGTAATCCGGGGACTGGATGAGGAGAGGATTACGAGGATTCTGCGGAAGGAAGTTATCTGATTAAAGGGTTTGCGGCAGAGCAGAAGATGGGGCGGAGGATGGGAGTCTGTTAAAAAGTTTCGATAAAGAGTTCCGGCAAAAAATCTCGGCAAAAAATCATAATATAAATGCTCGTCAAATAGCCGGCAAAAAATTCTGAAAAAAGTGTCGAAATAGCTTGATATTTGTCGTTCTCTGCTTTATAATGTATTTATACGAAAGATAAAAAAGAGATTGTACTATTCTGTACAATCTCTTTCAATTTTATAGGGAATAAATATTTTTCGGTAAATTGGGTCAAGGTATATAATAAGGGCGGGTTTGGAAATGGTTTGTATCGGGTTAGACCTTTGGCACTGGCAGCAGCGGAAGCAGGCGGGTTACGCACAGCTTTCATCAGACAGGCTGCTGTGGGGCGTCGGATACAGGGTATTTTCAAACCCGTTCTGGGATACAGTTTTACTATAATTGTTTTGGTGGGAAAATCCGTAAAATAATGGAGGAACGAATCTCATGAACAGAGAGATGATTATTGTATTGGACTTTGGCGGCCAGTACAACCAGCTGATTGCACGCCGTGTCCGCGAATGCAGCGTATACTGTGAAGTGCATCCTTATGATATGAGCCTGGAGAAAATCAAGGAAATGAATCCAAAGGGAATCATTTTCACAGGCGGACCTGACGTTGTGTTTGAAGACGGGGCACCCCGCTGCTCAAAGGAGATATTTGAGCTGGGAATACCGGTTCTTGGAATCTGCTACGGTGCCCAGCTTATGAGCTACCTGCTGGACGGCGTTGTAAAGAAGGCTGTGGTCAGCGAATACGGACACACAGAAGTGAATGTGGATACTTCCTCCAAGCTGTTTGAGGGCGTTTCTTCCAAGACCGTATGCTGGATGAGCCACGGCGTGTACATTGCAGAGGTGCCGGCGGGCTTCCGCATCACTGCACATACAGACTCCTGCCCGGTAGCCGGCATGGAGTGTCCGGAGAAGAATTTTTATGCGGTGCAGTTTCATCCTGAGGTGGTTCACACTAAGGAAGGCACCAGAATGCTCTCCAATTTTGTATATAATGTCTGCGGATGCTCCGGTGACTGGAAGATGGATTCCTTTGTGGATACCACCATCAAGGCTCTGAGGGAGAAGATTGGCAACGGTAAGGTGTTGTGCGCTCTGTCCGGCGGTGTGGATTCCTCTGTGGCTGCCGTCATGCTGTCCAAGGCTATTGGCAAACAGCTTACCTGCGTGTTCGTGGACCACGGTCTGCTGCGTAAGAATGAGGGAGACGAGGTAGAGGCTGTATTTGGACCAGAAGGTGCGTATGACCTGAACTTCATCCGTGTCAATGCCCAGGAACGTTTCTATGCCAGGCTGAAGGGCGTGGAAGAGCCTGAGGCAAAGCGTAAGATCATCGGCGAGGAGTTCATCCGTGTATTCGAGGAAGAGGCAAAGAAGATTGGCGCAGTGGATTACCTGGTACAGGGAACCATTTATCCGGATGTGATTGAGTCCGGCCTGGGTAAATCTGCTGTCATCAAGTCTCATCACAATGTGGGCGGACTGCCGGAGCATGTAGATTTTAAAGAACTGGTAGAGCCTTTAAGGCTGCTTTTCAAGGATGAGGTGAGAAAGGCCGGACTGGAGCTGGGTATACCTGAGTATCTGGTATTCAGACAGCCATTCCCGGGACCTGGTCTGGGCGTCAGGATTATCGGTGAGGTGACAGCTGATAAGGTCCGCATTGTACAGGACGCTGATGCGATTTACAGGGAAGAGATTGCAAAGGCCGGGGTGGACAAGAATCTGGGCCAGTATTTTGCAGCTCTGACTAATATGCGGTCTGTTGGCTGCATGGGCGATGAGAGAACCTATGATTATGCTGTTGCCCTGAGGGCTGTGCTTACATCTGATTTCATGACCGCGGAGTCAGCTCAGATTCCCTGGGAAGTGCTGGGGAAGGTGACCAGCCGGATTGTGAATGAGGTTAAGGGGGTTAACCGGGTGCTGTATGATTGCACGGGGAAGCCGCCGGCTACGATTGAGTTTGAATAAATATATCTCTATCCCTCCGGTTCCGTATCTGTTATCCGGCCGAAAATAGAATAAAGTAAGAATCTCGCAGAGCCGACAGGATTTAAGATCCTGCCGGCTCTGTTTCCGTTTCTGTCCCTATTCCAGCCGAATATTTTAAGCATGAAAAAGGATTGAAAAAAGGAAGAAACAAGCTAAAAACAACGTATTTCCAAGGTTTTTTAAGTGGTTCAGTGTCAGTCTGTATCCGTATCTAAGGATAAATCTGCTGATGAAAACAGGAACGGAAACGAAATCAGAACCAGAATCAGACACGTCTAAACGTCTAAAAAATGAGAAAATAGCGAAAGAAAAAAGGACTCTTTTCATTGGGACAAAAGGTTATTTCTCAATCGCACTTGAACAAAATAGTTAAACCGCTATAAAGCTTGTGTTTATGGGCTTTGTAGCGGTTTTTAGTTTGGGGTTGGGTACGATTTGGGTACAAAATTATTTATTTTCTTTGCGTAGATATGTAGAATATTTGTCGTAGGATTTAAAAATACTTAATTGTGCAAAATAAAGAGGTTGCTTTTTTTTATCATATTTCTTTGCAGTTGTTATATAGTCACTTATTTCAGAAGATGATAATTTTCTCGATTGACGATTTTCATATTGAATTAAATCTGTGTATGTTGATTGGCATGAAAGGAATAGATTATCATATACAAATGAATTTGCATAACGTTTTTGTAGCTGAAGAAGATCTATATAATTACTTACATCAGAATGACTAGTCATTAATTCAACTATCTCTTTTGAAATATTCATTTTAAAAGAGATATAGTCACCTGCTTGTTTTACATATGGCATTGATACAGGTATTTTTATGGTAGTCCCTTTCCCTTCTAAAGGCATATTACATGAATGGCAACTAGAAACAAGATTTAATGCATTCATAGATAAAAAGGGAAAATGACTTTTAGGCCAAAAGTGTTCTATCTGATTATTTCCAATATTCATAGTAGTGTCAATGTCACAATATGGACAAACAAAAATATTATTTTCTTTTTTAAAATTAATATGGAATTCATTTCTAGAAAAGCTGGATTCATCAAATTGTAACCATATTTTGTCAAGTGAAAAAAACTTTTCATAGAAAAAATCTATAAAAAGTATTTTGAATGAATCAGGAATGGGATATACATTAATTTTGGTAGATTTATTTTTTAATTGCTTGTTCTGTATAATATATATTTTGAAAAAGGATTTTAAATCATTATAAGAATAATTTTTTAATAAATCATTAGCATAATCTAAAAACAATTTTTTCTTTGTTTTTCTTTTACATATATATTCTAAAAGTTTATAGGTATTTTGCATTTTATTATTTTTTTCATTATCAAAATTAATTCTATTTCTTTTCTTTTTTTGTTCTATAATAAAATGATTTTTTTGATTCTTAAGATAAATTAAAAAATCTGAATATCCTAAACGTTTACAATACAAAAGCTCTGTGAAAAAAGGGATAATTACATTTTTTTCAAATTTCTTTAGTTTTTTACAGTTTGCGTAATTTGTTACAGTCCACATAATAATTTACCTCATTTGATTAATTTCTGATAGATGAGAAACTTTAAAAAAGATTCACCTAAATTATCTAAAAGTAACTTCAAATTTTCATGATTATAAGAGTCTATTTTATCCATAATATAGTCTTCAAATGGATTTTTTGTATTTGAATGGTAAAGTTTATTTATAATTTCGCTATCATTGGCCAGAAACGTTTGGAAATTAGGAAAATCTATAGTTGATTTTCTTAATATTAAAATTTGATTTGAAAATAAGCAATTAATTAATGCTGTTTCGTGTGAACTTAAAAGAAAGTGAGTATTATAATCCTTATATAAAAATGTAAGTAAAGGAATTAGCTGTTTTGTCCATATTTTATTCAAATGTGTTTCTGGTTCTTCCCAAATTATAATTGAATTATCTGTAATTTTAGAAGAGATAAAAAATAAATGTGATAAGAAAGCTTTTTCTCCAGTACTCATTCCGTTTAGTGAAATATATTTTGATTCTTTCTTAATAAAAAATTCGTTAATATATATTTTTTTATTGCTGATAAGATAAGTAAATGCGTTCATGTCATTGGTATTTTTAGATAATGATATAAGATTTATTCTTTCGTTCTGTGGTCCAACTCCATTATGGTTTATATCGGCTTTTTTATCAATATACGCATCCCAAAAATTATCAAACATATATTTATTGTCAATATCTAGTATATTTATATCTTCATTTTGATAAGAGTTATAAAAATTAAAATATACATCAACAAAAGGGGCAAAGTCAAATCCCATTGATTGAAATACACTGTTAATTGCTGGTTGAGTATATGCAAGAAGTACTGTTTTCAAAATACCTAGTGAAAAATCACATCCTATACCACTAGATACGTAAGTAGCACTAATGCTCCTAAAATTAACTAAGCGGTCACCATAATAATTGGATGAATAATTTAGGTCAGTATATTCATTATCGAACCCTAAAACCAAAACATTGTTAGGGAGGTAACATTTAATCTCGTCATATGTAATCTGTATATTCCGTTCTTCTGGATTATTGATATATGTTTTTTTTCGTATATCATATTCCTTTATTACATATGACGTTTGATTAATAGATATTATAAATTTATTATCTTGTTTTGATAAATTAACATTTATCCTTTCATCTTTAACCGAAATGATATAATTTATAATAAAGTCACATGGTATGCGTTCACGATAACGTTGTGTATAACGAAAAATTTTTGCTATAAAACTTAGAATGGTTGTTTTTCCTGAACCATTTTCGCCAGAAAAAAGAGTTATATTCATATCATTAAAAAATTCTTTTTGATATAAAGAAAGTTCACCAGAATCAAATTGTATAAGTTGATTTTCGTACTTTTTATATTTTTTTATATATAGGCTTTGTATTCTCATTTTTTCACCTTTAAATTTAATATACTGAAAATATTCAGTAAACAGTTATTTGATTTTCGGATTCAACCCAATCTTATCCATAAATTCATCATGTGTCTTCTGTATCTGCAAATTCATATCAAACGGCTCTGACTCTGGGTAAATGTCCATCCAGAGATTAAAGTCTGCCTCTGCCTTTAATAGAGCCTCGGCTCTTTTTTTCACGTCTTTGATAGAATTACATTCTTCCACTTCTTCCATATATTTCTCATAACGCTCACACCACGAACGCATTAAGGCGAGTGTGCCGAAACTGACAGCAACCATATCATTGCCGTCTTTGTCCTGATATTCAAACAAATGCCCATCATATTGGCGGAACACTTGGAAAAGCCGATGCATGGCTTTGATACCATCAAAATCTGAGTTATTCAGCACTTCAACATTGACAGATAAAGCTTTTGCCAATGATTCAAGTGATTTTGGCTTAGGATTCCGTCTTCCGCTTTCGTAGGCACGAATATAAGCCTCACTTGCACCTACCAATTCGCCAAGTTGCTTTTGTGTTAAGTTTCTTTCCTGCCTGATTCTTTTTATATTTTCTCCAACAGTCATGTTATCCTTGTATGATGTTTATAGAAGCAAAAACAACATATTCCT
>UMET01001027.1_pt1 | contig 13487 bp, 13 predicted proteins | sample 1964821 | NCBI WGS metagenome assembly UMET01 (sample SAMEA4836027, study PRJEB28245) | human gut metagenome | biome: gut microbiome; material: fecal sample | place: Denmark | collected 2008
CTTCAAAGTGTCAATGTTTGCGGTGATGGATGCGATCTCAGCAGTCAGGGAAGTGATAGATTCCTGCTTCTCCGCGATCTGGGATGCGTAGTCGGTAACTGTTTTGGGACGGTTTTTGCTACCTTTCGTTCTGGGCATAGTGATAACCTCTTTCCTTTTTTATAATATTGCACCTGAAACTTGCCAAAAACATATGTTGATTTTATAATAGAGCAATTCTTGTTCCATGATTCCCTCTATTTCCAGGTACTAGAGAAATTTGAATTTGTTCGGTTTTATGCGTTTTGTCTGCTTCTTTTATACTATCTAAATTAGCAATTCTAACTGACTCAAGCTCAACACTTACAAGCAAGTCAGTAATTTTTTGTCCTAATATTGTAATACTTACTGTTTCTTTGAATTCTAAACAAGCATCATTATTTATTCCATCTGGTTCTATTACATGAAAATTTGCTGTCGCATTAAAGTTATCCCATGTAAAGCCACTTGGTTTATTCATAATGCTATTAGACAAAAATCCTATTAATTCTATATCTTCATCGGACAGCTCTTGGTCCGTTGGGAATTGAATTCCATATTGATTTTCAATCATTAGCAGTCTTTTGGCAATATCAATATTATAATTGATGTTGTCATATTCATCGTCAAACAAGATCCGATCCAGTTTTACACTAAATAAATCTTGCTTTTGCTCTGTCACACAAACAAACAATCTATTACCTGGAACTGCCGCCTTCATAAAATTCAAAAATTTATATATACTTTTCCAGGACTTTCCAGAAAATCGATATGTGAAATCTGTTGCTCTTGTATCCACATGGTACGTCAAGGCTAAAACAAAATCCGTTGAGTATTCTTCATTAGATATTTTAATTATACCCGCATCCGGGTCTACTGGTTGCATTCTCATAACTGTGTCATACCTATATGGAATACCCTCGATTCCAATCACACAGTTCATACCCACTGGTAATTCTTCAGGAACAATTTTAAATGTACTTTCTCTCCATTCTTTCTGAAATTGGTCTTGATACGGATCAATTTTATCTCCAATCATCTTTTGCATATCGATCATTTCGATATTAATAGCTGTTTGTGAAATTCTCGCTCTATTTAACGCTTCCTGCAATGACATACCTACAGGTATATCTATTTTAGCCGTCGCTTTAACTCTCTGAGGGTACTGTTGCCGTGCTTTCTCATTTACTGGCTCACTATGTATATCGGCTTTTCCATCCCTCATATTCACAACAACTTGGTATCCGTGCGGTAAAGCCTTACTCGGCTTTAACAGTACATTCGAAATTGAATCCAATGTTATTTTTAAATCCTCTGGATTATCTTTAACATGGTTGATTGCTATTGCTGGATTTTCAATTTTAACTATCGAGTCTTGATATATATTTCCGTTTTCTACGGTACCGACCTGGATACTATTCTGTTTTCTATTTTTCTGAAATAATCTTTTTATTTTCGCAAATACATATTTCAGCATAGTATATTCCCTTACTCTTCAACATCCTGTTTGATTGTACCAGTTACTGTCCCAACTTTTATACTATTGGATTTTTTCACTTTTTCACTCTCTGAATCTGATGCACTCTTTTTATGAATGTCTTGAAGAATTGAACCAACTTTTTCGGCTTCGATACTATTTTTCTTATCAATTTTCTTTTGAAATTTCATGCCAAGTAAAAAGGAGCATACAATTCCAGCTATCAAGCTAATTAAAAATGCACCCAGTGCTGTAGACGGATCAAGCAAATTTTGAAATTGTTGTACTAAATTCATATAAGATTCCTCCGTCATATTTTACTATATTCTTCTCACATCTTCGCCGGTCATAGGACCGTTGCCTGCTGCTCACCACGAAGAGGTGTGTGATTATCAGAGCAGCGTAGGGAGCTACCGCTCCCAGTATATCACAATTTCATCCAGTTTTACAGACGCTTTCTTACCTTCATCACCGCACAATACATCAATCCGCCTAGCACTCCACCGACTGTGTTGTAGAATATGTCTGATAGCTGGAATGTACCCAAACGAAGCAATAATTGTAGCATCTCTATGCTTATCGAAAAAATGAATGCTATCTTCCCGCTTTGCCACAGTATCTTCTTCCAACCGTTTCCAATCTTCTCTCCGAATGTCCACATCACTACTGCTGAGAACGGCACCATCATGATCACGTTCTCGATGCACTCGGTGGTCAGTTGCTGTTCACCATTCACTGTCTCCCAGATGCCCCAACCGCCCATAACATCGGCTAAAGGATTCATCCACAGCTGACGGTTTAACAGGGTTCGGAACAGAATAAGTGAAGTCACAAAGACCAGGAAGAACAGTTTCCGAAAGAACACACTCTCCTTGAACTTCTGATACCATGTCACTATGGCATTTTTCCAGCCTTTGCCTGCATGTATTGGTTCATAAGCATAAAGATAGAAAAACATGGACAAAAAGGAAAGAAGAAGCGAAAAGCCAAACGGCTCATATAGCGCAGTCAGGATGTTTGTGATGATCTTTCCGAGTAAATCAATCGTTTCTTTCATCGTCGTTTACAGATCACTGAACAAGTCAGCCTTATACACGCCGTTCTCCAGTATCTCCTTGAAACTGCCCTTTACGGCTGCAACGTCCTCATGGTAGGTCATTCCGTACCAGGTGTCGTTAGTCCTCAGAACCTTCACATACATCTTTCCCTGCTCCAGCAGCTCACCGATGAAGATTGGAATCAGATATTCTGCTTTCTGAGGATTGCCCGGTACTTCTTTCTCGAAGAACTCTTTGAATCCGTCCTCCAACACATCCAGAAAATCAGGAGTCAAGCCCCACATATTCATGGATACCAGAGAATTCACATCAACAACCACACCGTCTGCTTCTGCTCCATCTGCAGTCTTTACGATGTTCTTGGTTTCCACAACCTCAGTCAGATTATTCTGATCGTCCATCTTGCAGATGCCACGGGTCACACCACCATTATCGGACAGCGTATTTTTCAGAACAAAACCTGCCATACAGGACTTACCGCCATTCACCAGATACTCATGGACAGCCTTGAAGCCTTCCTTACCATAGTAATCATCTGCATTAATCACAATAAACGGGGTATCAATCACATTTTTCGCTGCAAGGACGGCCTGGCCAGTCCCCCACGGCTTTGTCCGGCCTTCTGGCAGAGCTCCCGGGATGTCATTGATATCCTGGAAAGCGTAGTCCACAGTTACACCATGAGAAGCGCAAATAGAGGCAATGCGGTCTCCGATGACTTCTTTGAACTCCTTCTCGATATCCTTGCGGATGATAAACACCACATGATTGAAGCCAGCCTCGATTGCATCATGAATCGAGTAATCCATGATGATATGGTTAGAAGCATCCACCGGCTCCAGTTGCTTAATACCTGTTCCAAATCGGCTACCGATTCCAGCGGCCATGATAAGTAATGTTGTTTTCATAACTTCTTCCTCTTACTAACTTTTATTCTACTGTCACACTCTTCGCCAGATTTCTTGGCTTATCCACATCCAGGCCCTTGGCTACAGACACATAGTAGCCGAGTAGCTGCAACGGAATCACTGCCAGGCTACCAACAAAGTGCTCGTCCACCTTTGGAACATAAACTGTGAAGTTTACCTGATCTTCGATTTCATACTTGCCATAAGTAGTAAGCCCCATCAGATAAGCACCACGGCTCTTGCACTCCAACATATTGCTGATAGTCTTTTCATAGAGTTCGCTCTGGGTCAGCACGCCGATGACCAGTGTTCCCTGCTCAATCAGACTGATGGTCCCGTGCTTCAGTTCACCAGCTGCATATGCCTCCGAGTGAATGTAGCTGATTTCTTTCAGTTTCAAACTACCTTCCAAGCAGACAGCATAGTCAATGCCACGACCTACGAAGAACACATCGTGTGCATTGGCATACTTTGCTGCAAACCACTGAATGCGCTCTTTATCTTCCAAAGTTTTCTGCATCTTCTCCGGGAGAGTCAACAGTTCAGAAATATAGTAGCTGTACTGTTCTTCAGTGATTTTTTCTCTAACCTTCGCAAACTGAACCGTCAGACAGTACATGGCTGCCAGCTGTGCACTGTATGCCTTGGTCGTTGCAACAGAGATTTCTGGACCAGCAAGGGTGTAGAACACTTTGTCCGCTTCACGGGCAATACTGCTGCCTACCACATTGACGATTGCCATTGTGGTTATGCCTTTTTCTTTTGCAAGTCGCAGTGCAGCCAATGTATCTGCTGTCTCGCCAGACTGGCTGACAACGATTACAAGTGCCTTCTGATTGAGCGGCATCTTCCGATAGCGGAACTCAGATGCGAGTTCCACACGCACCGGGATATCCGCTATATCTTCCAGCACATACTGAGCAGCCATGCCCACATGCCATGCAGAGCCACAGGCAACAATATATATCTGCTCGAAGTTTTTGATCTCATCCTCAGTGATTTCCACACTGGATAGGTCGATATCGCCGTTCTTGATCACAGAGTTAAGGGTATCCTGAACAGCTTTCGGCTGCTCATGGATTTCTTTCATCATGAAATGCTCAAAGCCGCCTTTTTCGGCAGCCTCGGCATCCCACTTGATTTCAGTGGTCTGCTTCTCGATCTCATCACCATCGAGATTATAAAAATGAGCCTCGCCTGGAACAAGTTTTGCAAACTCAAGATTACCAATATAATATACATTGCGAGTGTATTTCAGAATTGCCGGAACATCTGAAGCCACATAGGTTTCGCCATCCGCAATACCAATGATCATTGGACTGTCCTTACGAGCCACCCAGATTTCGCCTGGATAATCACGGAACATCAACTCAAGGGCATAGGAACCACGAACACGCACCATCGTCTTAGCGATGGCATCGATAGGGCCGAGATTATACTTCTTATAATAGTAGTCCACCAGCTTGATGACCACTTCGGTATCCGTCTGGCTGTAGAACGTGTAGCCATGCTTCAGCAGCTTTTCTTTCAGCTCAGTATAGTTTTCAATGATGCCGTTATGTACGCCAACGACCTCAGACTCCACTGTACCAGAACCAGAACGGGTACAGTTACCTGAAACATGCGGATGTGCATTGGTTTGGCTCGGCTCACCGTGAGTTGCCCAACGAGTATGACCAATACCACAGGTTCCTTTCAATGCCTTGCCGCCATCCGTTTTCTCGATCAGATTGGACAGGCGTCCCTTCGCTTTCACGACCTGTGCCAGATTTTCTCCGTCACGGACAGCCAGTCCAGCCGAATCATATCCTCTATATTCCAGTTTAGACAGACCGTCCAACAAGATCGGTGCTGCCTGTCGGTTTCCTGTAAAACCAACGATTCCACACATTGTTTATCCCTCCCGGTATTTTCTCTTATACTTTCCATTTTATGCAAAACGACTCCGGGAACTGCCAGAGTCGTCATTGACTTTATGCCTTGTAGCCCTTTTCGCAAATCACGTTAACTACTTCGTTAACATACTTCTGGCAGGTATCATGGTCAGGAGCTTCCACCATCACGCGAACCACCGGCTCAGTGCCGGACTCACGAACCAGAATACGTCCAGTATCGCCCAGTGCCTCAGCTACTGTATTTACAGCTTCCTGCACAGCCGGGTCGTTCTGTGCTGCTTTCTTATCCGTCACACGGACGTTCTCCAGCACCTGTGGATAGATCTTCAGTGGTGCTGCCAGCTCACTCATCGGCTTCTTCTTAGCCAGCATGACTTCCATCATCTTCAGACTGGTCAGGATGCCGTCGCCGGTGCTGGCGTATTTGGAGAAGATGATATGGCCGCTTTGCTCACCACCGATACGGCAGCCATTCTTTGCCATATACTCATAGACATATTTGTCGCCTACAGCCGTTTTAGCGTAGCCAATACCCTGCTCGTCAAAAGCCTTGTAGAGGCCAAAGTTAGACATAACTGTGGTGACAACCGTATTATTTAACAGTTTACCACGTTCTTTCATATAGCAACCGTAGATGTACAGAATGTGGTCGCCGGTGATAACATTGCCCTTCTCATCCACACACAAGCATCGGTCAGCATCACCGTCGTAGGCAAAACCAACGTCTAACCCCTTCTCCACAATAAACTTCTGCAGACCTTCAATATGCGTAGAGCCGGCATTGGTGTTAATGTTCGTGCCATTTGGCTTATTGTTGATGACGTAGGTGTCAGCACCCAGGGCATCGAAAATGCTCTTAGCGATGTTCCAAGAACTGACGTTGGCACAGTCCAGGCCAACCTTGACACCCTTGAAGGAATAGATATCAAGGCTGATCAGATAACCCATGTAACGGTTGCGTCCGGCCACATAATCCACAGTGCAACCGATATGCTCGCGATGAGCAAAAAGCAGTTCTGGCCAGTCCTTGTCAAATACATGGAGCTTGCCATCGATGTAGTCCTCTACCAGCAGCAGGGTCTCCTCCGGCATTTTCTCGCCGTAGCAGTCGATCAGTTTGATTCCGTTGTCGTAGTAGGGGTTGTGGCTGGCGGAGATCATAATGCCACAGTCGAAATCATCCACGCGGGCAATGTAGGCCACGGACGGGGTAGTCGTAACATGCAGCAGGTAGGCATCTGCACCAGAAGCTGTCAGACCAGCGACCAGACTATACTCGAACATATAGGAGCTGCGGCGGGTATCCTTGCCGATGACAATGCGAGCAGGATCGATGTCTCCATTGCGCTCACGCAACGCGTTATAATACCAGCCCAGAAAACGGCCAACCTTGTAGACATGGTCGGCGGTCAAATCAATGCCGGCTTCCCCACGGAAGCCATCTGTTCCAAAATATTTTCCCATCTGTGTATCCTCATTGTTTGATATTGGCTTTTCTTTTAATCATATTTATTATGTATTTGCGTTCCTTGTTAGAGAATACAAAGATAAAGTAAATTCCAAAGCCCAAAATCGATAAAATGCAAGCTGTTACGATCAATCCAACCCAGGTGGAAGGTGCAATTGCCTTCGCCACAAAACCGAATAAAACTGTCATAATAACCGAGCCAATAATATTGATCAATAGTATCGGATAAAAAGTGTACCATTTTAACTTTAAACAATGTGCCATATAAGGTGGGTTCGTAATCATGCTGGTGATCGTTGTAATTATAGTCGTTGTTATTACTATTGAATAAATTCCCATGTTTGTGTAACGCACTAACACAAACATTCCAACTACGTTTAGAACACCACCCAGCAAAGTGATAATACAAGGAACTCTATTTTTTACTGTTAATGTGTAAATATAATATAGCGGATGTACCGGGCCTTCTGTTACATATGCAAGGATTGTTACAACTGTAAGAGCATATAGTAGTTCTATATCTTGATTAGGAATCCAAAGTTTGTAAAATAACCGTCCAAGGCTAAAAAAACCTGCAAATGTCAGTGCCGAAAAAAATCCAGAAATGTTTACAGACATTTTGAATTCATCAAGCAGCTGTTCTTTATTATTATCCGAGTAGCTTTTTAAAAGTAATGGCTGGAATGGCTGGCAAAGCATCGCTTCCAATGACGAAAAAATAGATGCTATCGTCTTTGTAATGGCAATTTGACCCATCTGCAAATTTGTAAGAAGTAGGTTTGTAACCAGCAAATCTAATCCCGAATTCAAAGTAATGCCAAGGCTATTGATTGAGTTCCAAATCCCATTTCCTACCAACTTTTTAACAGCATCCACTGAAAATAATTTTCGTTCCACCTTTAATTCTGGTGTCATATTGTGGAACATCCATATTGCCGCCAAAAAATTAATAGCTGTTACCACCAGCATGACTATTCCAACATACCATACCTGCGGTGGAAAAAGCTTAAAAATTGCCAAATAAAGAATTATTTCTACAATATAGCCAACCACTCGAACGAGTCCCGTTATATCAAGGCGATTCTTGATATACGATGTTGAATTGAATACTGTTTGAATCGTTGTAAAGAAAAAATTCACAAAAACAAGCAAAAAAAGAAGCTTAACAGAAACAATTAATTCCGGAGATATATTCAAAAACCGCTCTATGAACAAAACAAAAATTACGCCTATCGCAAGAATTACCGAGGCAATAATTGTATCTCCATAAAAAGCTGACGAGACATAACTATTTGCTTTATCAAAGTCACGCTTATGGTATTCCATCGCAATATACCTTGTAGCATAAGAATCAAGTGCTGTAGAAATAATCACTGCATAGCCAACGAAATTTTTTGATAAAGTGACAAATCCATATGCCTCCGTTCCCAGCATATTTGTAATGAACGGTGTTAAAAAGAAGCTAACTACAAAGCTCATTGCTGTCGCCATACCAGATGACATCAACGTAACAATCAATCTCTTTCCTTTACTCATTCACCCCACCTCCGACTGAATTGATTCTGCTTTATAAATCAACAATAACATCAACCAAGTGAAAACTAATCCAAGCCACACTTCAAACGCCATTTCAATAAACACTGATATAAAAAACATGCAGCACATAAATCTTAGATTCCGATGTTGAATTCGATTGATTTTTCCGGCAATAGTTATCAGTAAAAGAACCAGAATAACAAATAGAATAATTCCACCCTGCCACAAACACTGTAGCCATTCATTATGCGCCTGAGTGAATGATAAACTTCCCAATATGGATTTCATCTCATCAGACGTCAATATTCCCGTCCCTGTAATTGGTCTTTGTAAGATATTTATAACCGCATTTCCCCAAGCTATTGTTCGGTTACTAAAAGTCAGATCTTTATTAAACAGTGTATGTACAATACTTCCCAAAAAGCTCGTCATACCAAAAATCAACAATGCATTAAACACAAAATTTGCGCACAGAATAAAATATGCGTTTATTTCCTTATTCCACTTTTTAAATAAAACTACAGAAAGCGCCCCTGCTGCTCCAATAATGGTTGCAATCGTTGCTGTGCTTGATGCAAGAATCATTTGGGATAAGATTGATATTGGTAGACATAGATAGGTCAATATTTTATTGTTACGGCTTGGTCGAATATAACACCTTAGTCCAACCAAAATTTCCAGCAGCAGATACCAAAAAGCATGACTATTTTTGGAGCCAAAAATCCAATATAACGAATACGTGGTTGTTCCCCACTCATTCCATACGGTTGATATTTGATACATACCATTTGGGAAAAGTAATAGTGTTGCGAAATTCAGCATAGCAAAGAAGAACACTATCCAAAATATCGTAGAAATTGTATCGTATTGATCCTCTTTTGTTAAATAAACGTCAACAAACATAATAGATATTACAATTTTCATGTTTGATATCAATGTGTGTATATCACCGCCCCCATGAAAATATGTATCAACAACAAAGTAAACAAAATAAACAGCTGCCAGTATTGAAAACCTTGATATTCTCTTTGAGTTTTTAAAGACAAACAAAAGTCCTACTAACGCCAATGCATTTGCCATTAATCCTGTCAAAGAATTTGAGAAATATTCAGGCCATAACATAATAATGGCATAGAAAAAGAACAACAACTTTGATCTTTTTATTCGCACTCTTTTTTCTCCTCTCTATGCATTTAACGATTTATGAAGCAATACAACTGCGGAAAAATTTTTATCATTGCCACACCAGGTATTCTTCGAGGTGCGATATATTTCCATATATCGCATATACGTATATTTTTCACCGTTTTTATTAAATCGAAATACTCGTTCTCAAAGTCGTTTTTAACACCAACTTTATCCATCAGTCTTAATAAGAAATAGCTCACACTTAACAATTGGTATCTTGCCTGTGGTTCTAATTCAGGATTTTCTGTGCTGATAATAGTGTATATTTTTTGAGCAAAATATACACAATCGAACCATCTTTCATCAAAAGGCCTTGTTGTTGCCGAATTTTGACGGGTCCAATAGCAGTAATACTTAGAGTTTAAAACAACAACTTTACTCGTGCGCAACAAGGCCTCAAACAAAAAGAACTTATCTTCATTTGCCTTGCGTCCAATTTCAAACTCAATATCTTTGATTATTGAGTTTTTAACAAGTTTTGTACACATACTAATTCCAATTTTCTGTTCCCTTAAAAACAAGTCCATTGCTTCTTGTGTATTGCACACCTGATTAATTATCGGCGAATCGACATTTTCGATTTCCGAATTATTGCTTACTTTTTGAAATTGAAAAGATACTAAATCCGCTTTCTCTCTTTCAGCAACATTATATATATCCTCTAATGTATTAGATAAAATGGTATCATCCGCATCCATAAAAAAGATGTACTTTCCAGTACATTTTTCTTTTCCAACGTTTCTTGCAACAGAAACGCCTGCATTTTCCTGTCGATAATAATGAAATCTCTTATCAACAGTACAGTACCTTTCACATATTTCATCTGACCCGTCTGTAGATCCATCATCAATCAAAATTGCATTCCACATTTCGAATGTCTGTCCAAGCAATGATTCCAAGCAGTCAGAAAGATACTCTTTCACATTAAACACCGGGATTACTATACTTATTACTTCTTTCATCTCTATCTCTCCTAAGTACCCAATTACTTATTCTCAACAAGCTCTGTAATGCCACCGCCATCAAAAAGCGGTGCAATCACGATATCTGCATTTTCATAATACGGATCAAGACTTTCTACTCCACCAATTACATTAATCCGTGGATCCGAATACTCTTTCTTAAGTTCCTCCAAACCTCTGCCCACAACATCCACCTGAATATTATCAGTAAGACTCGGAAGGACATTATCGACAAACCATTTAAATCCAACTAAATTCGGATAATATTTCTTTCCTACAAACAGAATATGTTTCTTATCATCTTTCGCAGTGATAGAATTCATGATACCGTGCGAAATAGCTGGAACTGGTGCAGGTAAAGGTATAATTGCCTCTGGCCTTTTCCCGTAATACACCTGATATGTTTTAGCATCTCTCTCATTAAAAACAATATTTATATCTGCATATTTTTGGTTAACATATTCTTGCCTAATTCCTATCGTATATTCTATTTTGCTTTTTAACGTCCGCTCATTGTCCATCCATTGTTTATATAAATCAGCCTTTACGTCATGATAAAAAGAAAGCACCTTACACTCTTTACAGTTTTTTTTGATTTTCTTTACTAAGTTTCCAAATACAGAATCCTTAATAAAAACAGTTTTAATTGCATTGCTATTTATTACTTCACAAATCTCACTGATTATATCATTGCTGATAAACATCATGTTTCCCTGCATCCATCGATGCACTCTATCAAGAACCGTTTTGTATTTTCCATATTAAATATAGTTTTGCAAACGACGTTCTCTTTTTGTGGGACTCAAATTGATAAAGAAAATATTTTCTCGCCCAAAAATATCACAGAGTGCTTTGTAATGCATATCAGTTCCAATATTTCCTTTTTCAAGTTTAGTTATATATAAAATCATTTTCTTTCCCTCATAATTCAACGCTAAAAAGCTATGCGAAATTTATTCTCCTAATAATTTATAATACTGTGCAACTTCTCTTTCATTTCCATACTCATGCTTATCAAGATAGCTCTGAATGGATTTATACAATGGGGGATTCTCTCTAAGTTCAATTATTCCTTCTGCTATTGCATTAGGACTTATATCAGTAATCAGTCCCTCTTTCTTATCCTTCAACTGATCCTTAATTGTAGAATAATTAGTTGCCAGTATTGGTTTTGCCAGTATTTTTGCTTCATCCAAAACAACTGATTTTCCTTCCCATCTGGAAGGCTGTACTAACAAATCGCAACTCCTAATATACGGGTATGGATTTGCTCTCAATCCCAGAAATGTAATATACTCCTCTAGTTCATTGTCTTTTACTTGTTTTTTTAGCTGCTCTTCAAGCTCACCTGCTCCTATAATCCACCAATGAATATCTGAATACTTTTCTTTCAAGATTTTTAACGCATCAATCGCAAAATCATAGCCCTTTTGTCTTGTTAAACGGCCTATTGACAAGATATTAAATTTATTTTTTTCATATTCCGGCACTTCAAATTCTTCCGACATTTTTTTCAACAAAGAACTCGATGTTAAATTAGGCAAACAATAAAATTTATTTACCAGGGCAGGATAATTCTGTTTTAATATCTGCACACATTTATCAGAGATACTTACAACGCTGTCTGCTTTTTGAAAATACTTCTCGTAAATCTTTGCATCTTCATTCTTTTTTATTTCATTGAAATCGTTATGAATCCAAAGTATTTTTTTCTCCGCATTAACCTTATCTATAACATAATATGATGCTTCTCCCTCCAAGAATCCAACAGCAATATCATACTTTCCTTCCAGATTTGGTAAGCAGTGTTTATAACATTTCACCCATCTTTGCTGTCCTGCCTTTTCCTTATAAAGCATTTTACATACCACTGTACCCATCAGCCTAAGCATTCCTGTTTTAAACCCCGAAAGAGAACCAAACATGCCCATATCAATTTTATAGGCATACCGTAGTGAGGACGTAAGCGGTAACAATCGTACCTCCTTTGGAATTTGAGTCAAAAACAGACCTTCTTGTTTAAATAGCAACAAATCGACAGCATACTTTTTATAATCAATAAGATTTAATAAATTCACAAGACTTTTTTCCGCTCCACCACCGTACAGTGCTGGCATAACAAATAATATTTTTCTCATATTTTGCTCTCTTATTCAATAAATGACCCAACAATATATTGGTCATTATATTATCTAACTTCTCAGCAGTTCCTCATATATCGCCTGATACTTCTTATTTTTTTCCTGATAAGTATACTTTTCTGCTTTCTTTCGCGCGTTTTTTCCACGTCTTGTTACTTCATCAGGATTAGCAATACATTCAAGAATTGCCTTTTTCAAATTTTCAATGTAATCTTCCTTTGTATTTCCCTCATAAAGCCAACCCGTGTCTTTATCAAAAAGAGTTGCTCCGCCAAACTTATGAATGGTGATAACTGGAATACCTTTTGACATTGCCTCCAATAAGACCGTGCCTGTCGTTTCTCGAATGCTCGGCATAATAAATACATCCGCACCTGCATATTCCTTTTCCATTTCCATATAGGGGATGGAAACCCATGCAGTGCACATGCTCAGACAAGTTCAGGTTATCCTTACAGCGTTTACGCAGATGCACAAGCTCCGGGCCATCACCTACAACCCTAACCTGATATCTAGTTTCCTGCGGAATTCTCATCAATGCATCAAAAAGGAAATCCAAGCCCTTTCGATAAATCATTCTTCCGGCAACCAGAAAAACGCATTCTTCATTTCTGCCCTTTTCTTTGCTAGTATCTTTAATATCATTTATATCTACCGCAACCTCAGTTACTGGCTCGTCACTTACATTGTAATTCTTCATTTACTTTTTCCTTTTCTGTCCAGTTCACTAATTCGTCCGGTCTCAATCCATTATCAAAGACCAATTCATACGGACAGTTTAGTTCTGCCCCCCCAGCCCGTCCGAAAACTTGATTCTCTACCATAAAAATACCCCT
>UMET01015069.1_pt1 | contig 13461 bp, 9 predicted proteins | sample 1964821 | NCBI WGS metagenome assembly UMET01 (sample SAMEA4836027, study PRJEB28245) | human gut metagenome | biome: gut microbiome; material: fecal sample | place: Denmark | collected 2008
TTCACGACACATGAACTCCACCCCTTTCTGTGTTTCCTTCAACTCGTGCACCCGATCATCCAGAATCTTACTATGCATATTTTTAATTAATGTTCTCTTCTTTCAAAACATAACACTTTTATAAACATATAGTTTTTCATATACTTATACACTACACAAACAGCCGGACTTATCAAAGCCCGGCTGTGTTTTTATACTTCCATATCCTGGTAAGAGAAATACTCCTCCATCACCATACAGGCTGCACCGATAGCACCGATTTCCCCGCCAAATTCTGATTTTTTAATTCTGAGATTCCTGAAGTTCTGAGCGATTACCTCTTCCTTTACTGCATTTCTGATCTCATCAAGAAAAACTTCCCCAATTTCAAACTGCTTACCTGAAAGAACTACCTCACTTGGAGCAAGAATATTTACCACAAGAGCCAGAGCTCTTCCCAAAGTTCCGGCAACTACTTTCATCAATTTAACAGATTCCTCATCTCCCTCAAGAACTGCCTGTACATAGTGTTCAATCTTTACATTATCCTCATTTTCTCCTGCCAGCTCATAAATCCGCTGATAATGATGTACCTGAAATCCTTCTTTAATAATATTCAGCAGAGAAGGGTCTGATATTTCTGAATTCAGGCAGCCATATCTTCCACAGCTGCAGATCCTGCCGCCGTTACTGATTCGAATATGTCCGATTTCACCTGCAAATCCCCCTTTTCCTGTTACCAGTCGATTATTGGAGATTGTCACCATCCGGATACCTGTTCGTATAGAAAGAAATACAAAATCGTTACTGTTTCCATTATAATTCAGCCATTTATAGGCAAGGGTCATCACACTGACATTATTCTGGATGTAGCAGGGAATCCCCGTTGATTCCTGTACCAGGTCGCGGATCATAATATCCTTCCAGCCTGGTATGCGGGAGTACCCATAAGAATAGCCTTTCTCGGAATCCACATATCCAGGTATTCCCATACCAATTCCTATAATTCTGCTTCTGTCCGGCACATTCTGTTGAGCAATTTCCAGCATATCCTGAATCTGTTTCAGAATCTGCTCCAACTTTGCACGGTGAGGACTCACTCCATCTGCAGTCTCCCTTGTCTCTTTGTACAAAATTGTTCCCACAAGGTTCATAACTACTGTGTTCATATACTGAGCGTTAAATTCCAAGCCCACATAATATCCCCCATCAGGGTTGATTCTGAGCCACGCAGGCTTTCTTCCTACCCGGGAATTTTCACATTCTTCCTCGTAAATCAACCCTTCCTCTATCATCTCTCTGGAGAGTTCCAGAATCGAGGACATACTGTAACCGGACATTTTTTTGAGATCATATCTTGATAAATTCTGATCACTGCACCGCAAAATTTCCATCAAACGGTTTCGTTTATATATTTTTCTGTTGGTTAGAATTGATTCTTTCCGCATATCAGTCTCCGTGTATTATAATAATTTTTCCGCTCCTTCCATGTCGCAGTTATCAAGTCCGGCAGAATACATATTTAGCTGTATTTTCAGTCATACAGTTTCCTTTATTATTACACGAACGGAAAATTTTTACAATGCTTTTTAACCCTTTACCGCACCTGCTGTCAGACCTTTTACAAACTGCTTCTGTACAAGAATATAAAATACCAGCATAGGCACTGTTACAAGAGTCAGTGCAGCAAACAGTGTTCCCGGCTGACTGAAATATGCACCATTATACTGCTGTGCAATCAGAGGAAGTGTTTTCATACTTTCCTTGGTCATGGTACACATGGACAAGAAAAATTCATTCCAGGATGTCAAAAACTGCCAGATTACAATAACGATAATTCCAGGTTTTAAAAGAGGACAGATAATCTGTACAAATAGTCTTACCGTACCGCAGCCGTCTATCAGGGCCGCTTCCTCCAGTTCTTTTGGAATTCCGGTCATAAATCCCTGAAGAATTGTAATCGCATAGGGAATACCAAGAGCAGTCAACGGAAATATAAGTCCCAGATAGTTATTGATCCAGCCAAGACTGCTGTTGAGCTGTGTCAACGGAACCACCAGACCTGCAACCGGAATCATCAGCGTACAAAGAATAATATTATAAATGAGAACCTTCCCATGTACATTTTTTCTGGAAAATCCAAAAACAGCCATAGAGGCACAAACTGTTACAAGAGCCACAGAGGAAACAGTAATAATTACGCTGTTCAGCAGGTTCTTAAAAAGAAGCGGGTTATTCTTTATAACATTTACATAATTTTTAAACGTAACATCTGCAATAAACAGCTTCGGAAGTCCAATCGTATCCGGAGTCCTCAGAGACATGCTGATCATAAAAATCAATGGTACCATAAAAATAAAGGTAACAGCCAGAAGAATCAGATTCCATCCAATCTGTCCGATTTTCTCTTTCCTTGTCATAAAAATCACCCCTCTTCCTTTTTCATAAAATCACCGGCTCCCAGTCCTTTTACCTGTATTACTGTAAGAATCAGGGCAAACAAAAGCGTTACCATAGAAAGTGCAGACGCATATCCCATCTGCTGATTGGTAAAGCCCGTCTGGAAAATATAAGTTCCCGGCATTTCAGACGCATGATTCGGACCTCCGCCTGTCATTGTGTAAATAAGTCCAAAGGTCTGTAAAGAACCGATTACTCCCAACATCAAAAGCGATTTATGGGTGGAGGCCAGCGCCGGAAGGTAAATATAACGGATTTCTTTCCAACGGGTAGCACCATCAATCTTAGCAGCTTCTTTCATATCTTCAGAAATCTGTGAAATACCTGCCACATACATAATCATAGACCATCCTGTCCACTCCCATATATTTGCAATAATACATCCCAGAATAGCAGTATCCGGCATCCCCAGAATATTGATCTGCCCCTTGATCCCAATTTCACTGAGATAATGGGTGATGATACCCTGATAGGGCTGCAGCATCTTTCCCCATACAATCGCAACCACTGACACAGAGGTTGCTACTGGAAGAAAGAAAGCTGTTCGGAAAAACCCTCTGCCACGCTTCAGCCGGTCTTCAATGATATATGCCAGAAAAAATCCGATTCCTGCCTGAATCGGCACAGTTGTCACAATCCAGATCAGGGAATTTTTCATAGAAGTCCAAAACACCTTATCCTGAAATACTCTTTTAAAATTTTCAAAACCCACAAATTCCATGTTTTTCAGAGTAGACCACTCATATGCACTGCTCCATCCCACAAAGAAAATCGGATATAAAATATATATCACAAAAAATAACAATGCAGGAAGTATAAACAGATATCCTGTGATATTATATTTCCTTTTCACCTTTGCTTTACCCATAGACCCTTCTCCTTTCAGTCCTTCACGGTACGCATTTGGAGAGTAAATTGGGAGAACCCAATCTTTGTCTATCAGATCTGATTCTCCCAACCATCCACTCCTATATTACTTATCTTTCACATCAAGAAATACGTTTGTTTTTATATTTTACAGTGCATCCTGCGCATCCTGTACTGCCTGACATGCTTCTTCCGGAGTAAGCTCTCCGGTTCCAACACCTGCAAGAGCATTCTGAAGCGCTGTTTCGATTGTTGGCTCTCCAATTCTCTGATTCATAGCGCTGTCCAGATCCTTTGCGAAAGAATTGAACTGCTCAACAAGATCTGCATTCAGTTCTTCGTTTTTCGGCTGAATACCTTTAAATGCCGGAAGGTTATTTACATCATCTGCGCAGGCCTGAATACCAGCTCCGGAACTAAAGGATTTCAGTGCTTTCCATGCTGCCTCCGGATTCTTACAGTTCTTTGTAATACCAAAACCAAAGTCGATTCCACCTACCGGTGTAGCTGCTTTCTCAGCAGTTCCTACAGGAGGAAGATAGAAGAATCCAAAATCCCAATCCTTAACAATCTGTGCCGGATCTTCAGCAGTGAATTCCTGACACCACCAGGAACCAAGAGCCATCATAGCTGCACTGTCAGATACAAAGGCCGGTGTTCCGTTTGTGTTTGCGTCTGCAGACATTGCCCCAACCTGGAAAATGCCATCATCAAACATAAGCTTATAGTTGCTCATCGCTTCTACCATCTTCTCATCTGTCCATTTGATTTCTCCTGCCTGAGCCTTGTCAAACATAGTGGTATCAAGCTGTGAGCAAAGCATAGTAAATACGTTCACATGCTGCCATCCGTTTGCTCCTCCAAGAAACAGAGGCGCTACGCCATTCTCGCTGAGCACACTGCAAACTTCTTTAAATTCGTCATATGTAGTAGGAACTTCAAGATTAAATTTCTCAAATACATTTTTATTATATACAATCGTAATAACCTGAGCCTCTACAGGAAGGATATAGTTTCCTTCATCACCCTCTTTATTTCCCATCTGAATCTGGTTCGCAATCATTTCCGGATAGTTTTCTTTCCAGTTTTCGCCCCAGTCTTTTTCTGCATACTCAGTATAATCAATCAGATAATCTGCATACTGTGCTGTCAGAGATCCGGGCTGAAGACCAATGATATCCGGCAGATTGTCAGATGCTGCAGCAGCGGAAAGAGCAGATAAATACTCAGGATCATAGTTGTAATAGGAGAATTCAATATTAATTCCGGGATTCTCTTCCTCAAATGCTTCCAGCATCTTCTCACAAGTGCGGGTGATCGGTGTCCAGGACCACATGGTAAGAGTTGTTTCTTCTGCAGTTTCTTCTTTTTCCTCTGCTGCCATAACATTCACGCTTGCCATTCCTGCCAACATAGACACTGCCATAAAAATACTTAATGCTTTTCTGAACTTCATGGTTTTCCTCCTTTTCCATGCATTTGCATAATAAATAGTTATATACTCACATTTTCTTCCCTCGAAGAAAATATAAATATTCCTTACAGTTTTCTCTTTTCCCGATTCTCTTTGTAAATATCAAAGAATCTTGCCACCTCGTCCGGATCCAATGCCTTCTCACCATTAAGGATGTATTTCGTAATCAGAATCTGCTCTGCAATTGCCTCGCAGGCCTCTACCACGTTCATGGCATCTTCTACGTTTTTGCCCACAGCAAGACTTCCATGATTTCCAAGAAGCACAATTCTGTATCCATCTGCAAAGTAAGGTTCTGCCATTGTCATGATAAACTTTGTTCCCGGAGCTCCGTATGGAGCACATGGAATTTTATGGAAATTACCCATCATTTCCGGAAGAGCCTCCGTTTCCACATCAATACCAGCCATGGAAAAAGCAGTAAGAACCTTAGAATGACTGTGCACAACGCCGCCTACATCCCAGCCATTCTTTTCACAGATATCATAGGCCATGGAATGCATGATAATCTCTGAGGTTTCCTTCATTCCCCAAATTCGTTCTCCATTCTGATCAATAACCGCAATTTTTTCCGGAGTCAGAAGTCCTTTATTCTGTCCTGTTGGCGTAATGTAAATTTTTCCATCCACCTTTGCTGAAATGTTGCCTGCAAAAGAGTTTACAAGCCCCTTATCATCCATACGTTTTGCTACAAAAAGCACCTGATTGATGACATCCTCAGAAATGCCCAGCTCCTGCATTTTCTTTCTGTTCTCGTCTGTCATAATTTCTCCCTTCCGAGCCTCGCTCCTGCTATTTTACTTGCATACACCTTTTTCTATCATGTTCTGCATTCCAGCGTTCCAGTACTCTATCCTGTTCTCTCTGGGAGAATATTCTTTCATAATAAAGGATCTTCCGGAAAGCTGCCGCATCTCATCTACAGATTTCAGCTCACCCAGCGCATAGAACTGTGTCAGTACATTTCCTGTCAATGTCGCATAGGGAAGCCCACAGTATACAGGTCGGGAAAGCGCATCACTGATCATTTGCATGAGTACGTAATTTCTTGTTCCACCGTTAATCACAGAAATTTTATGTAAAGGTATATGAAGTTCTTTTTCCAGATACTCTGTACAGTATTTCACCTTCAGAGCAATACTTTCCAAGATACATCTGATAAAATCGGCATCCTCACTGAATGGCTTCTGTCCACTTAATATCAGATATTCATTAATCTTTTCTTTTGTATTACCTCCTGCATTATTCAAAAGTGTATCATCTACATCAACAAAAACACCTTTGGGCTCTGCGCACTCTGCAAGATCCATCATGTCCTGGTAACTGTAAGTATGTCCTTCTTCCTTTGCCGTTCTCCGGAATTCATTCAGTAACCAAAACGCTGCAAAATCCCTATATAGAATATTTCTGCCGTCCATAACAGAAGCATTTTTGTAGCCACCAAGAAACGCTTTCTTCCCGGTAACATTTCCTGTTACTTCCACACCCATATTTATATTTGTCCCAATACTGACATAAACCTGTCCCACGCCAAAATCAGGAATGCCTGCTACAGCACAGGCAGTATCATGTCCCACTGCCGAAATCACCTTCATTGGTCTTACATTCCGGGAATCCGCAATCGTTTTTCGCAGTAGTCCTCTTTCTGTTCCTGGATTCGTTAATGGAAGGAGCATCTTTGAAGGAATCTTCAAAAGTTCAAATAACTCCAGTGCCCATCCTTTCTGATCTGGCTTCAACAGACCTGAAGTTCCGGAAATAGAGCGTTCTGCTACCATCTCACCCGACAAAAAATAAGTAATAAGATCTGGAAGGAATAAAAGTGTTTGTGCCAGTTCAAGAATTTTTTCTTTATGCTCCACATAAGAATACAACTGTGGTAACGTATAGGATCTTGCCGGCTGGCATCCGGTTAATGCAAAAACTTTTTCTCTGGACACTGTCTCATACATTCTTTCCATAGAATGCTCTGTTCTGAGATCTCGATAATGGTAAATAGGTTCCAGTAATCGTCCCCTGTCATCCAAAAGACCGTACGTAGCACCCCAGGTATCCACAGATACAGAATCTATGTTTTCCTCTTTTCCATATGCTGATATCCCCTGAAGAATACTGTTGTATAAAGAAAACAGGTCCCAGTACAGATTTCCATTTAATTCCACAGGATTATTTTCGAAATCGAAAAATTCACCAATCTGCAGCTTCTTTCCATCAAAGCTTCCTCTTGCCATTTTTCCACCACTGGCACCAAGATCTGCTGCGATGACAACTTTTTCTGCCATTTTCACACCTTCCTTTCTTTTTTATTTACTTTTTCGATAAAATAAATATAGCACTATCCACTTTTTTCGTCAATATACTTTTATTTTTTCGTAAACTTGCACTATTTTCACTTAATATTTTTGTTAGTATTTTCTTTTTCGATATTAATTAAACTTATAATACCATATTTTATCTTTTTCTAAATAATTTCATCTCAACACCTCCCGAACCGGAGAAATCTTATACCTGTAAAAGCAAAAACGCTCACCATCTGGTGAGCGTTTTTGCTTTTACACTTACATTATTCTTCTGTATCATAGTAGCCGTCGTCATCGCCATCTCCGGCATCTACATAGTCATCGCCGCTTCCGCTGTCGGAACTTCCGTCATCATAATTTCCGTCATCAGAGCTTCCGTCATCGGAGCCTCCGTCATCATAGTTACCATCATCGGAGCTTCCATCGTCAGAGTTTCCATCGTCGGAGCTTCCATCATCATAGTTACCGTCATCGGAGCTTCCATCGTCATAATTCCCATCATCGTAATTTCCGTCGTCGGAACTTCCATCATCATAATTTCCATCATCGGAATAGCTGTCATCATAACTTTCATCGTCACTGTCATAGTCATCTGCGTAACCGGTCTGCTGAGAATTTTCCTTTGTATCCTTTTCTTTTTTCTCTGAAAGACTCATATAGCGGAGATATGCGGTTGATGTCTCCTCATCCAGTGTCAATGATGCTTTTTCCATATCACTGAGCTCAATACTGTAGATTTCATAGGTATTTCCATCTGCCGTTACAAGCTTCATGTCATACAACGCACCGGAAGGAGCGCTGTTCTCTTCAGAATCCTCCTCTTCTGCAGAAGTCTGTACAGATTCCGGGGTATAAAACATCTGAACCTGATCGGATGCTTTTACTGCAAATTCTCTTGGAATCAGGTTCTCGCCCCAGTCTTCTCCTCCGGAAACCATAAGATACAGCTCTCTTACATCTGTTTTCAGGCTGTTTGTAAGATAAACAAACTTTGACTGTGAAGTTTTTTCACCGATCTTTCGCGGTGCCGGTGTAGAAGTAGGAGCCGGAGTTGCTGTTGCCGGTGGTATGGTAGGAGTAGCTGTTGGAGCCACAGTAGGCACAACCTCCTCCGCTTTTTTATCCGAACCGCATCCTGCAAGAGTCAATGCCATTGCTGTACTGACTGCAAATACTATTTTTCTGGATTTTTTCACTTGAATCTACCATCCTTTCCGGATTCATAAACATGAATCCAACCAAATATCTCTATTCTTCCTTTGCCCACTGGAAGGTACAGCGTACTGCCTTTTGCCATCCTTTCAAAAGGGCCTCTCTCTTCTCCGGCGCAACAGAAGGAGAAAATTCTCTTTCCCTCTTCCAGTTCTTCCTGATTTCCTCTGCATCCTTCCAGAATCCCACTGCCAGACCTGCCAGATAGGCTGCTCCCAGCGCAGTTGTCTCAATACAGCTTGGACGTACAACCTGCACATCCAGAAGATCAGACTGAAACTGCATCAGGAAATTATTTGCACTTGCGCCTCCATCCACACGCAGGGAGCCCAGTTTCATTCCGGAATCCTTTTCCATGGCATGAATCACATCGGTAACCTGATATGCCAGGGATTCCACTGTGGCTCTGATCAGGTGAGCTTTTCCGGCTCCACGGGTCAGTCCCAGAACCGCCCCTCTGGCATACTGATCCCAGTAAGGCGCCCCCAGCCCTGTAAAAGCGGGAACCACATAAACCCCATTGGTATCAGGCACAGAAAGACAATACAGTTCTGATTCCGGAGCGCTGTTAAGAATCTGCATTTCATCTCTCAGCCACTGGATTGCCGCACCGGCTACAAACACGCTTCCTTCCAGGGCATATCCCGGTGTTCCGTCCGGATTCACCGCAATAGTTGTAAGAAGTCCGTGTTCGGAACGGACTGCCTGCGTTCCTGTATGCATCAGAAGAAAGCATCCTGTTCCGTAGGTATTTTTTACATCTCCGGGACGGAAACAGCACTGTCCGAAAAGCGCTGACTGCTGATCGCCTGCTGCCCCTGAAATCGGAATCGAACCGCCGATCAGATTTTCATTTGTATATCCATAAATACAGCTGCTTGGTTTTACCTCCGGAAGCATGGATTCAGGAATCCCAAACCGTTCCAGAATCTCTTTATCCCATTGTTTTTTGTAAATATCAAATAACATTGTACGGGAAGCATTGGTGTAATCTGTAACATGTACCTGACCTTTGGTAAGCTTCCAGATCAGCCAGGTGTCTACCGTGCCAAAAAGAAGCTCTCCTCTCTCTGCTGCCTCTCTGGCTCCGTCCACATAATCCAGGATCCATTTAATTTTTGTGGCGGAAAAATAAGCGTCTGGAATCAGTCCTGTTTTTTCTCTGATCTTATCAGCAAAACCATCCTGTTTCAGTTCCTCGATCATGTCTGACGTACGGCGGCACTGCCATACAATAGCCGGATAAACAGGATTTCCTGTTTTTTTGTCCCAGACAATTGTTGTCTCACGCTGATTTGTAATTCCAATGGCTGCAATATCCCCCGCATCAGCCCCGATCTTTCCCATGGCCTCAATTGCCACAGCCATCTGAGAGGACCAGATCTCATGAGGATCATGCTCTACCCAGCCCGGCTTTGGATAATACTGGGCAAATTCTTTCTGCGCTGAACTGCAGATATTTCCCGCCTTATCAAAAAGGATACAGCGGGAGCTTGTGGTTCCCTGATCCATTGCCATAATATATTTTCCCATAATTATGTACCTCCGTTTCTGCAGCCTGCTGCAGCTGCCGGTCAAAAATCCTGCTCCTTCCCCTGTGTAACAGGATTCTGCCCTGTATATCCCTTATTTTTTATCCAATTACATTCTTTCCGATAAAATATCCAAGTACAAGGACACCCAGTACGATCCTGTACCATCCAAACACTTTAAAGTCATGTTTTTTAATATATCCTACCAGGAACTTGATCGCCAGTATGGATACAACAAATGCAACCACCACGCCTGTAATAAGAATCAGAACCTCTCCGGCAGTAAAGGCAAATCCGAATTTTATCAGCTTGAGAAGGCTGGCGCCAAACATAACAGGAATTGCCAGGAAAAAGGTAAATTCAGCCGCTACTGTTCTTGAAGTTCCTACCAGAATACCTCCGATGATCGTAGAACCGGAGCGTGAAGTTCCGGGAATTACAGACAGAACCTGAAACAGACCGATCAGAAAAGCAGTTTTAAAGCTCATGGATTCCAGAGATCTGCAGGTTGCTTTCCGTCTTTTATTATAGTTTTCAATAAAAATAAAAATCACACCGTAAACGATCAGAGCAATGGAAACAACCACGTAATTGTTAAATTTTTCCTCAATGAAGTCATTAAACGGCAATGCAATCACAATGGTAGGAATACATGCCACAAGGATCTTAAACCACAGCACCCATTTTTCCTTATCGCAGAACCGTTCCACAAAAGTCATGATCCCTCTTGCAAAAACAGGCTGTTTTGCTATGATTGCTCTTTGTTTCTTTGGAAGCTCTCTGATATAAAAAGGCCACAGCTTTCCCCAGTATAATACCACCACTGCCAGGATCGCACCAAGCTGGATCACTACCAGAAAGAATTCTTTAAACTCCGGCGTCACATTAAGTTTGATAAATTCATCCACCAGAATCATATGTCCGGTACTGCTGATAGGAAGCCATTCCGTAATACCTTCCACAATACCCAGAAACACGGCTTTTAAAAATTCAATAATATCCATTCTTTCTCCCTTTCATTTTTATTTTATGCCGGGCATTTTTCTTCTTTTACAAAGATTTTATCCACCCCGGACACTGTAAGTATAACACAATTTTTACTCTCATTAAAGAATAAAGCAACACTGTTCACAAGTAATATTCTGCTGGAAATAGTCTGCAATGTAACAGTCGCAGATAATCCCGGACGAAACTTTCCTTTCCCAAAACCAAACGGACATATCCGTTTCAAACTCCCTGAATTCCTGGTAAATAAAAACCGGAGAAGTCTGTGCCTCCCCGGTTCATATTTGTTTTTATCTGTCTGCGATCGTTGCAATATCGATCAGAGTCAGATTATTAAGGTCTGTATTTTCAAGGCTGGTTACAAGAGCCTCTGCAGTATCAAGACTGGTCAGTACATTTACACCTGTCTCAATGGCATTTCTGCGGATCACAAATCCGTCTTTCTGATGCTCTACACCCTGAGGCGGAGTATCAATTACAACGTCGATCTTGTGTCCCAGAATCAGGTCCATAAGGTTCGGTGCAGGCTGCTCCAGCTTGTTGGTACGGATTGCCTTGATGCCGTTTTCTTTCAGAACCTTTGCAGTTCCTCTTGTAGCATAAATACGGTAGCCAAGAGCTTCAAAACGTTTTGCGATCGGAACAACTTCCTCATGATCTTCCTCTTTTACAGTGATGATCATGTTGCGGTGCTTCGGAAGCTTGATTCCTGCTCCGATAAACGCTTTATAAAGAGCCTCGTTAAAAGTCTCTGCAATACCAAGGCACTCTCCGGTGGATTTCATCTCAGGTCCAAGGCTGATATCTGCGCCGCGGATCTTTTCAAAGGAGAATACCGGCATCTTAATGGCAAAGTGTTTTGCCTCAGGCTGAAGTCCCGGCTCATAGCCCAGATCCTTCAGCTTATAGCCCAGGATTACTTTTGTTGCCAACGGCACGATCGGAATTCCTGTTACCTTGCTGATATACGGAACAGTACGGCTGGAACGTGGATTTACCTCGATTACATACACTTCTTCGCCGCATACAATAAACTGGATATTGATCATACCTACAACGTGAAGCGCTTTTGCAAGACGACGTGTGTACTCTGCAATGGTTTCCTTTGCAGTTTCACTGATAGTCTGTGCCGGATATACGGAAATACTGTCACCAGAGTGGATTCCCGCACGCTCAATATGCTCCATGATACCAGGAATCAGAATGTCCTCGCCGTCACATACAGCGTCTACCTCAATCTCTTTGCCCATCAGGTATTTATCTACCAGGATCGGATGATCCTGCGCGATCTGGTTAATGATTCCAATGTATTCTTCTACATCCTCATCGCTGACTGCAATACGCATTCCCTGTCCGCCAAGAACATAGGAAGGACGTACCAGAACCGGATATCCCAGTCTGTTAGCAACTTCTTTTGCTTCCTCAGCAGTAAATACAGTATCTCCCTTCGGTCTCGGGATCTGGCACTGCTCCAGGATACCGTCAAACAGCTCACGGTCCTCTGCTGCATCTACGTCTTCTGCAGATGTTCCGAGAATCTTCACGCCCATTTTCATCAGCGCTTCTGTCAGCTTGATGGCAGTCTGTCCGCCGAACTGAACGACCGCTCCGTCCGGTTTTTCGATTTTTACGATATTTTCTACATCCTCAGGTGTCAGAGGCTCGAAATACAGCTTGTCTGCAATGTCAAAGTCTGTGCTGACAGTCTCAGGATTGTTGTTGATAATAATTGTCTCGTAGCCTTCTTTTTCAAAAGCCCAGGTACAGTGTACAGAGCAGAAGTCAAACTCAATACCCTGGCCGATACGGATCGGACCTGAACCGAGAACAAGAACTTTTTTCTTATCCGGTGTGGAAACTGCTTCATTTTCTGTATCCGGTCCGCCGTAAACAGAATAATAGTATGGTGTTGCTGCCGCAAACTCTGCCGCGCAGGTATCTACCATTTTATAGGCAGCGCGGATGTTGTAGCCCTCACGGAGAGCTTTGATCTCAGCCTCTGTTCTGCCGCAGAGATTTCCGATCACATAATCCGGGAATTCCATGCGTTTTGCTTCCAGCAGAAGTTCTCCTGTCAGCGGCTGGGTCTTCAGCGCCTGCTCCATCTCAACAAGGATTGCAATCTTGTCAATGAACCAGCGGTCGATCTTTGTGATGCGGTGGATGTACTCTTTGGAAATATCTCTTCGGATGGCTTCCGCAATTTTCCAGATACGGCGGTCATCTACAACAGCCAGCTCCTCAATCAGCTGATCCTCAGTAAGTCCGGTAAAGTCATAGGACATAAGGCTGTCCACATGCTGCTCCAGAGAACGGATAGCTTTCATCAGAGCTCCCTCAAAGTTATGACAGATACTCATAACCTCTCCGGTTGCTTTCATCTGAGTTGTCAGAGTTCTTTTTGCAGTAATAAATTTGTCAAATGGCAGACGCGGGATCTTTACAACACAGTAGTCCAGCATCGGCTCAAAGCTTGCATAGGTTTTTCCTGTAATGGCGTTTGGAATCTCATCCAGTGTATAGCCAAGAGCGATCTTTGCAGCAACCTTGGCGATGGGATAACCGGTAGCCTTACTTGCAAGAGCAGAAGAACGGCTTACACGGGGATTTACCTCGATAACGCAGTATTCAA
>UMET01020987.1_pt1 | contig 13375 bp, 15 predicted proteins | sample 1964821 | NCBI WGS metagenome assembly UMET01 (sample SAMEA4836027, study PRJEB28245) | human gut metagenome | biome: gut microbiome; material: fecal sample | place: Denmark | collected 2008
ATTCAGCTCATTCCCTCTCAGGAAAGGCGCATGGCCGTCTATAACCTTGCCTCGCCTCCCTGCCTCCGTAAGCTTCCCCATCAGATCCTCCTGGCCGGCAACCACTCCCACTGAATTCATCACCTCTGCCAGCCCCAAAACCCTGGGATTCTCATAGTATGGCTTTATATCCTCCGGCCCCAGCACAGCACCGGACTCGTCCAGTCCGGTGGAGGGCACGCAGGAGGGCATGACAAAAAATGTATCCAGGGACAGTCCCTCCGTGGCTTTTAACATATAATCCACGCCCTGGCACCCTGCCACGTTGCCAATCTCATGGGGATCCGTAATCACGGTGGTGGTGCCATGGGGAAGGACTGCTTTTTCAAACTCCGGCGGCGACACCATGGAACTTTCAATATGTATATGCCCGTCAATAAAACCGGGACAGATATACCTGCCTGTCATATCTACGTTGACAAGCCCATCATATTCCCCTATGCCGGCTATGCAGCCATCCTCAATGGCTATGTCCCCAATCTCTGTGCGCTCCGTAAATACATTGACGATTGTCCCCCCTTTTAACACAAGGGATGCCTTTCTTCTTCCGGCAGCAACGTCCATCATTTTTTTTAAATCATTGTATTGTCTCACACAAATACCTCCTTCTGTTTATTCTTTAGCCCCCGATATATTTGATATCATAATACTATAATCCATATAAAAGTACAATATTCTGATATTATTAAATTTTTATTTAAATTATCAATACTTCTTCATCTATTTGGTTTTTCTGCAAAATTTTTACATTCTATCATTAAAATGCTTGTATTTCCGCATCATCGTGCTATAATAGTCTCATGGAAGTATAGCTCAGCTGGGATGAGCGTTCGCCTCACACGCGAAAGGTCATGGGTTCGAGCCCCATTACTTCCATCTGTACAAAACCCACGTAATTGCGAGAAACAACGTAATAGCGTGGGTTTTTGGTTGTCAAAAAATATTGCATTATCCTTATATGGGTATGGAAATATGTAAATATATCACACGATATCACACGAAATATCACACGTAAATAGCGGGCCCGGTCACATCCGGTGCCCGCTTTTATTACCACTAAATTCTCAAAAAATTATATCAATTCCTCTTGACTTTCCACGCATTGCGTGGTATAATCTATATATAAGATAAAGGACGGGGGAACAGAAAAATGATGAAAAGAGCAGAGAATACAAAAGAAAAGAGAAGCGAATTGCACGGATACAATATCATGGTGGACCGCACTGATGTCCATAAGATTATCGCTTTCAAATTTACCCAAGAAATGACCGGAACTGAGAAACAGGTAGCATACGCAAGAGATATACTTGCTCAGAAGGTTTTCAATACAGACGAAATGGCTGGAATGATGATGTCCAAGGGTAAGATGGATGCACAGAGTTACACAGCCGGAATGGAAAGCCTTATCAGCCAGTTGAGCCAAATGACAGATGCCAAATACATCATAGAGCATGTTAAATAAGGAGGACGTTATGAACAGAATTAAAGAATACCGCATAAAAGCACGTATGACACAATCTGATTTATCTGCTTATCTGGAAATACCGACCAGGACTATTGAGGACTGGGAAACCGAGAAACGGAATCCAGCTCCTTGGGCGGAAGAATTGATCATCAGACAATTAGAGGAATTAATCCATCCTTGTCTCATGAAAAAACTTCTAAATAAATTTTCGGATTTGGCTTATGAAAAGCTGCTTCCGGAAAATTACAATGTATTTTCAGATCCTCGCGTTTTTTCGCATGATGATTATTTCAAATTTATTCACGATGAAATGGAAAAAATAGGAGTTGAGGATAGCGATTATGAGTACTGTCCGAAAAGCATTGACCCCAATTACCTGGAGAATGTACGAGCCGGGCGGGAAATACATGAAACTATATTATAGGATGAATATCAATATGAAAACTTTTAAAGGATACATAAATTATGGATGCTTAGCTACTTTAGGAGATTTTTTAGGTGATTTAGAGTAAATTAGAGAAAATATTATGGAAAAAAAATATCGCCAACTCATATTGAGAAGGCGATATTTTTTTTGATAAAATCAAACAACTTAACGTTTTAATCCACACCGCTCAATTTGGGGAACAGTGACAAGCACCGGGCCCATACCCCGATACCTTATGTATTAATCATATATCAAAGTCCCAAATTTGTCAATAAGCTATTCGGCCAGTCCGGTCCACTGCAATGCTCCATCCTGGTCCGGTTAAAACTCCCCTATGTACTGTTTGCCTTCCGGCGCCACATACAAAGCGCATTCCAGCGGATGTCCGGCTCGTGGCTCAAAATAATAGTCCTTACCACCAATTACATGCCAGTTGGTCAGTGCATATCCATCCGAATTAAAATAATACTTGTGATGGTTTATAATCTGCCAGCACTCCTTGTAATACTGTGTGGTGCTGTATGCATACCACCAGCCATTACTATCATGGTGCCATCCTATCTCATACTCTGGAACCATCTTAGCCGCTACATCCCTCTTGAACTGCTCCCAGTCACTCGGGTGGTCCACAAACCACTTGGGGCATACCTTCCTGGTCACATCATAATGCCGGATGAGTCCGCCATGCATCGGGTCCAGTCCCCAGCGCTTACAGATATCCGCACACAACTCTACGTAAGCCGCATAGGTGGCTGCCGTGAACTTCCCCGTTGCATCTGGATGGCAGGCCTCTATGGATATTGTATAGGCGTTGGCTGAGTTAGTACACCAGCTAATTTCCTCCTCCGGTATCATCTGGATGACTTCCCCCCGCAGCCCAATGATGTAGTGGGCGCTGGCCTTGGTGGTGTGGGTAGTCCGCAGGTTCTCAAAGTAGTTTCGGTTGGCCTGGGCCGAGGTTCCAGGGTTGCCTATGTAATGGCAGGCCACGGCAATTGTACTGCCGCGCCTGGTTCCTGGTCTGTTATAATTACTTACGGTTAAAAATTGTTTGTCTATGTTCATGTCGTACCTCCATTTCTTATCGCATTAATCTGTGCCTGTAAATCTGCTATTACCATCCTGGTATCTTGTACATACTCCACCGCCACGTCCGGCTCCGGCCCCTCCGCAGTCACTGTGATGGTTGTCCGGCCTGTGTAGGCGGTAAGGGCGTTTAGGGCGGCTTGGGTATCTGATGGGAGGGGTTCCCAGGTGGGGACGTCAAGGACCTGTAAAGCTTCGGAGATTGGCACCGTACCTGTATCATCAATCTGGTTGATAGCCCTCTCTACTCCCCACACGCCGTCCCTGCATATTATCCGGTCCCGCACGTCCCCGATACCTCGTAACGGCTCCGTCAGGGCGATGGCTGCGGTCTTGGACTGGTAGGGTTCCCATGGGAGAGCGGTGTCACCGATGTTGAGCATTACGTCCGAATATGTTACGGTGTTTGGTGTATCTAGCATGGTGCTTGAGTTGTTAGCAAACACGCTAAATCTCGCCATAACTATGTCTCCTGGGATTGGAACTTTCTTGCTACCGGAAGAACTTAGGTTAAACCATTTCGTTTTATTATCCGGCTGTGAAGCCTCGAGTTGAATTCCCACTGGCACATCCTGGTTTCCGTTGCTTATGCTGCCCGATATTGTAACTGTTTTACCAGCAATTAACTGTACAGGTATGTTACTGTATACAAATACATGGTCTTTACTTCCAGTTACCGTAATTTGTCTTTTATCACTGGATACCTTTGATGATACAACATTATAATCAGTCAATGCCGATGTATTAAACAAGTTAGCCCCCGTCACCGTCACCGCCGTGACATCCGTACTCACAATCTCCTGCGGATTATCCGGGCTGGGGTCTGCTCCCTGCTCACTCTTACCGGATATCTCCAGGCCGGGTATCGGCCCCTCCCACGCATCGTCCACTGTGACTTGCGTGGTGCCGGATGCCGAGCCGATAAGGGCATTGGCGTATTTAAGGTCGGTTTCCCGGCGGTTGTAGCCTACGAATGTCTCCTTCTGGCTCTCCACGTACGCCTTGTTATCCTCTAACGCTTTGGCGGATGCGGTAGCGGACTGAGCAGACGCCGCGGCAGAACCGGCGGCGGCTGTCTTACTGGCCTGGGCATCATTGGCATAGCCCTGGGCAGTGCTTACCTTGCCCTCCATCTGCGCCATGAACTGTTCGTACCAAGACTGGTCTGGTTCCGGGATTCCGCCGCCAATCTCCAGCCCATCATGGATGGTATAGGATGCAGTGAGGGTCTTCCAGGTTACACGCTCCCCTGCGCTGTTGGTGCCGGTCGCATATATCATCATCTGGATTGTCCCTGGCTCCTGTGTGGCCTGTGCCGGTACCCGCCAGCACATCTTGACGTAATTGTCCGACCAGGACACGTTGCAGGGTACGCCATCCCCACCCCCATAGACCGTCTGGTAGTGGATGTACAGGTGCTGGGCGGTGAGGTCCAGGCCGTCATCGTACCTGGGCAACTGGAAGCCCACGAACTGGGCATTCTGTTCGCCCCTGACCGATATCTGGTCGTTAAAGTCCGCAATGCGCTTGTTGGTGACCGGGACATACTCCGGCTCCACGTACAGCGTATATGACGGGTAGTTATTATCCTTGGTCCAGGTCTCGTCACCGTCTGCATAAGCCTGTCTTGCCAGTATCTCATCTACCGTTGCCATGCCTGTCCGCTCCCCCTCTCCTGCTTAATGGTTATCAGGTTGGTGGTAATCCTCTGGCCATTCTCACGCTGTCCAACCACTCCGATTTTAAATGTGTCATAGGCCGTGATTTCATCCGGCACAATGCAGGTGCCATCCTTAATCAGCCTGCCAACCTCCTGGGACTGTAGGTAAGGGTAGAAGGCCGCCACCCGGATAGTCCCGTCCCAGTCCTGCCCAAACTCAAATGCCGCCTGAAGGTAGCCCGATGTGCCTGCAATTATGTTGTTAAAATCACAGCCAGGAGCCCTTATCAGCTCCTGGCCGGATACTTTAAACCTTAATGTCCTCATAGCGTTACCTTTCTGCTGTTGCGATATCGCAACTGCCGCTTAGCCCTCTATCATCTGTTTAAACGCCTGATGCAGGCCTGTACTTGCAAGACCGCTAAAGGCTCCGGCCAGAATGATATCCGGGCTTACACTTCCCGCAATCCAGATGTTAAGTGCCGCTCCCAAGATGGCCACCATGGTAGGGATGTATTTGTTGTCCAGGTCTTTCACCCACTTTTTTGCTATGTAACCTGTAATCAAGCAAATGCCTACAATGACCGCCACCGCATAATTGCTAAAAAATGATAAATCCATATTCTATTCCTCTCTTTCTTTTTCCAGGTCGCCAATCCTGTGGTTGGCAACCTTAATCTGCTCCTGGATGACTGCCTGTGTCTCCTCCAGCTTGTATGTGCGCTCAATCACGGTGTTGTGCTTATCCACCTTCTTTTCTAGCTGCTCAATCCGGTAATTGGTCAGCTTGGCTGATGCCAGAACGCCAATAAAGGCCCCAAATGCACTGCCTGCCAGGCCGATGAGGGCCACTATGATGTCCGTGGGTATCTGCATGTCATATACCTCACCTTTCATTTATTCTTTCAATGTTTCCAGTATCTCTTCCTTCTCGTCCTCTGTCAGATTCCTGTAACCCTCCAGGATGTCTGCCGGTTCCTCCCCCTGATTCATCCGAATCTGTAAGGCCCGGATAATGATGTTACGCTGTATGTTGGATAACATTACATTGCACCTCCTATCATGTCCGCCATTGCTACTGTTAACTGTGCATTATCTTCCGTCAACTGCTGAATCTCATCCCTATCAGTTGGTAGCCTATCAATCTGTGTTACCCCATCAGACTTATAAAACACGCCGTTTATGTACCTGTCCCCTATCTCACAGGGATATTGCAGGCAATCCACCGCAAAGGCGTTGTCACCATAAACACATCGTGCCACCCGGTTGGTTTCTTCGTACTGTCCTACCACCACATTCTGTACCGTTTCATCAAATATCATTGCGAATACTTCATGTGCTACCATCTTAATCCTCCTATTTTAATCTGATTAAAATAACTCCTGAGCCGCCAGTACCGCCCCACTCGGCGGTTCCGTAAAGATCGCCGCCTCCGCCGCCGCCTCCGCCGCCAGTGTTAGCGCTACCCGGACTGCCTGTATCATAACTGCCTGCTCCGCCACCTCCAGCACCACCAGCGCCGGGACCACCATGGGTTACTCCTCCGCCTCCTCCGCCGCCAGCATATAAAGTGTTTCCGGCTTCGCCAAAAGCTCTTGTTGTACGTCCCTGGCCGGGTCTATTACTCCATCCGCTACCGTCTGAAAATCCATTTTCACCGGCTCTTATGACCGGCCTTGTGTCTAAGTCATTATATCCACCACTACCACCACCGGAACCACCTATGCCACCATTGCCACCATTAGCGTTTTCACCTCCGTGTCCGCCATTAGCCGTACATAAGACAGTACCGCTTCTTGATACTGATGTTGTACCTCCTGTACCGCCGTTACCACTAAGACTACCATTGGGTGCGCCTCCGGCACCTACTACACAATTTAATACTTGTCCGGCCGCCACGCCAATATTATAAACAGTAGCAGTATATCCACCACCGCCTCCACCACCGGCTTGTTGATAGGCATTCGAAGTATATCGGTATCCGTTACCACCGGCACCTCCGCCGCCTACGCAGAAAATGTCTGCCATGGTATAGCCCTCTGGAATTGTATAGTTTTTGGTATTGGTGATAGTAGTTATGAAACTACCCGCAGTTCTGACAATTGCATTAATTACCTCACCTGTCAATTCGCCTGCGCTACATGTAACATACGGATATATGCTAAAATAGTAAGTTTCGTTGAGATTTGGCATGTCAAGATATTGCTGTGACCAGGCGCCAGAAGCAGTATTATTTCCTGCTCCTTTATATATTTGCATGCCTCCAGCCTTCCCCGGATATCCACTGGTGCTGTAGCGGATGTATACCCCACTGTAGGGTTTCCCTGGAGCCGCCGCCGGATTCTGCCACTTTGCTAGTACCCTGCGACCAGAATAGGCGGCTACATTAAAAGACAGTAAACTGTTCACTTTCATTCGTCCCGTTCCAGGCTCGTCATTACTGTCCGATGTGACCGCAGTCTCCCCTGCAAGTACATGGTCCAGCGTGGCTGTGCACTCATCGCTTCCGGTTCCGCCTCCGCTCCCGCCTGTTATCAGTATTTCTCCCATCTTCCTCACACTCCTTTTAAACCCACAATTATATCAATCGTGGGCTTCTTGTTATAGCATTTAAATGTTGCCTTCCCATTTGCCGTGTCCCCGTTATCAATCATCCCAAACGCCTTGTTATATGCCTTGACCTGCTCCGGAGTCGCCCCGCCTGCAATCACCTTTACCAGCAGTGGATTGTCCGCGGCCGTCAGCCCTTTCACCGTCACGGTCTGGGTATATGGGGCAACGGCGCTCCATCCGGATGCCGGGAGAGTGACGGGGACAACATGGTTCAGGGCATTCACTGCCCTATTCGTAGCGTTAATGTCATTCTGTCCAAACTTATCCCCCTTCTGGGTATATGTAGTGACATCTGTTATCGTACAGGTACCATCCCCATTGGTGGCAATCCTCCAAATCCTGGAACCCTCAAAGATGTCGTCCTTATAATCTGTTTTTAAGCTCATTCAAATGCACCTCCATTAAGCGTGAAAGCCAGGCGTCTGATTCCTTCGGCCCTTCCTAATATGTTCCTGTATATCTTCAGGCAGGCGGATTCAATACGGTTCAGCTCTTGCCAGTCGATGAATGGGCCGTTGTCATGATAAAACTGCCTTTCTCCTACATCGAAGGGGAATGTCCCTACGCAGACATGGTCTATATTGGCCTCAAAGCGGTTAATTTCATCGGCATAAAACCCATAATCCTGATAGGTCTTATCCTCTCCCATCTCCTCAAACTTAAAGTCCGGCCACAGAGTAAGCGCCTGGGCCCGTATCTCATTGATGTTGCCCTTGATGCGGTTGTAGTCACCGATATTAAAATAATCACTGGCCTGCCAGTCTGTTTTTGGCTGTTGCCACATAACTCATGTCCCTCCTTGCCTTGATGGTACCGCTAAGCCCGCCATTAAATTTCAGGGTATGGTCCGTTACCCGTATCAGCAGGTCAGGCACATACTTATTTTCCAGGAATGCTATGTCGTTGGCATCAATCCGTGGCTCTCCCCGGTATGACAGGTCATATTCCCGGTCTGATTTCATGTAGTCCCCAATCCAATCCGCCAGGTTCGCGGCATGGACCGTGTCGGACACAAGCGGATTATTCCACGCCTCCAGGCTGCCGGTAGGATTTAGCTGTCTGCTTACCTTGGACTGGGTAGTAACATATTCCCTGCCTGTCACGACCACCTCTGTCGGCCCTGTGATTCCTGTAAGCTCCACCGTTGCGTAATAGGCACTACTACCCACAATCTCACACCCATATTTTGGAATACTTGCAATACCAGTGAAATAGCCAATGAACTTATCACACCACTCTATATCCGGTTCATTCCCGATTCCCCAAGCTGCTGTCAAATCTACCAAAAGAAGTGAATCTATATAAAGCCTTTTGTTTCCATAGGTATAAATCCTTAGGTCCCACTCTCCTGTTGCCTCAACCGTGTCAATGGCTGATTTGGTATGCCACACTCCATCTGGCGCAATAGTCTCTGGACGTAGATTAATATTAAATGATTCTCTATTGGCAATCGCCCTGACCAAATCGCATTCATCATTTCCCGAATACTCACCGGGTGATTCCTCCCGCATGAAATTCCCCCGCAAGTAATATTTATGTCCGGATATCATCTGCACAGTTTGTACTATGTGGACTGCGTTTCCATCTTCCGAGACAACGTATGTGCATTTTCTGGCTGCGTCATACTGTGCGTTGAGCCATCCGTTCACGCCGGTATCAAAAGACCCGTTCTGAACCATATTGGTTGCCTCCACATAAACCGGGACGTATGTCTTTAAATCATAGGATGGATTAGAAAAATAAAACGTATATCGGTTGTCTAAAGCGGTTACACTTATGGTCTCCCTCGCCAGCTCCTTTGCATCCTCTGTACTGAGATTGTATATGGTGCGTACAACCTGCAGTTCCCTAACCTTGGTCAGTTGCGTGCCCTTTGGGGTCTTGGTCAGCTCCACACCATATTCCAGGACATAATCCGTGCTGTCACCGAAGGTTATGTTGTCCAAGGTCACACGGTTATTTGGGCACCCCTGGGTAAACTCCAGCACAAGATGGTCAAATTCCGGGAACTCATGGTTGACCACATGGGTCTGACTGAGTCCTGAGACAGCGTAATCCTCCACGGGCACATCATTGTTATAGGTATGGAACACGACCGTATCCGGCCAATTCCTGCCAAACTCCAGCGTCAGTCCAAAGCATTTAAAAGCTGCCTCCATGGTTATGCTTATGGTTGGGTTTTCAGCGAACCTTCCTTCACCATCTGCCACAGAATCCGATATATAGCCGACATTAAGATAGGTCGTACCCTCAGCCTGCCGTGGAAGGAAGTACTCCGCCCCATCTGCAGCGGTATGATCCTGACCAGCCGAGGCATACGCATCCTTCCCCGTGTGGTCCAGTACCGCCGCGGCATTGGAGAAATACGCCTCATCGTCAGAAGCCGCTTCCATATCCGGCACGAAACTGGATTTCAGGAATATCTTCCCGGCGCGGTCCAGATAGAGGATGCACCGGCCGGCATTAGCAATCAGCTGCAGGGCTTCCTTATGCGCTACCACCGGCATCGGATTAACCACTAGAACATTCTTAAGATATGGATCTATCCAGTAGTCCCGGTAATCCACTTGGGCATCTGTCATTACATCCACGGCCAGGTCATATAGGCTCATGCCATCCGGGTGATACTGGCCACGGTAATAGGTACCATCCATGCCGTCAAACCGGTCGGATGCCTGGAAGCTCATCTCCGTATCATCAGCTGACCATGATTTCAGTGCGAGTGACGTTCCCGGTATCCACTCAATCGTCCCATCATCCATGGCCTGGCCATAGAGCGCCTCGATTCGTTGGCCGGTTTCCAGGAAGTTGACCGTGCTCTCATCATTCTCCACATCATAGACTCGGTCCTTATTATCCACCGTCATGGAAAAATCTATGGTTGGCAACTCCTCAGATATAGGGCTGATATGTTCCTTTTTGGTTGCAGACAGTATTTTTTTGCTGTCAAAATAGATGCCTATACCCATCGTTATCTGGTTAATGCGCAGTCTGCTCTGTCCATTGGCCATGACAGACGGCACAAAACGGAGGAAGGTTGCAGCCGGAAATATCTCCTCCGTTACATAATGCCCGCTGGCATTCCCGGTTACTTCTACGGTATTGCCATCTGATATGATACTGAAATCCACAGGGTACGCCTTACCAAACTCTATGGTCAACCCCTTAATGTCGTATTGAACAGGAAACCGGATTTCAATTTCCCCCTGAAGGCCATCCGTCACGATTCCCTGATTGAGTACAACATCAGCAGTATCCCTGGGGAGGAAATACATGCTGCCATCCACCGTGGTGTAGTCCTGGTCGCAGGCAGCATACAGTTCCTTCACTTGATAATTGTCCATTGGCATTATTAAGTTGGAATAATACGTATATGCATCCGGCTCAGGTATGTAAGCAGACGACTGTGCCTGCTGGTTAATCAGGCCGATGGTGACACGCAGGTGGGACAGCGGGTTCCTCCACTTCCTGCGCATCATGTCCTTATATTCATTACTGGCTGCCTGCATTATTCCATCACCCCGCAGTCTATCAGGTTAACCTTACAGTTTTTATACATGGTAGGCAGGCCATCCGGACCGGTCTCCCATACTTTTGCCGTCCGGTTCCCCGGATACATCCGCTCCGTCTTCCAACAGTTGTTTTTCATGTCCGGAAACTTGACCGTCACCACAAACTCCTCAAACTCTTTAAGGATGCTGCTCCAGGTCGCCGCATCCAAATAGGACCACTGTAAGCCGTCAATCTTATCCTGGTCACGGCCCACGCGCTGCCCCACGAATTCCCCCAGGGCATTCTTGCCCTGGTTCACGTTCGTAGCAATGGTAAGGCCCGGCCCCCGGTCATAGTTTGGGTATTCATGTCCGTTGATATAGATTGGCAATCCACTCCACCTCCTTACGTTGGCCGCAGGGTATACCCGCTGCGCTTATCCAGCTCCACCAATTTCTTCTTTATTTCCCGGATGTCGATATTGACCGTCAAGTCCATCCGTTCAATCAGGTCTATGATGTTCCTGAGCAGTTGCACCATGATTTCCAAATAGTAGTCGCTCATGTTATTACTGCTTGTTTGGGATGCTAAAGCCACCGCCCGGTCCACCATTTCCTGCATCTTATCCTCAGGCGCCACTATTTCACCATAATGCCTGTTGTCTCCAATCATAGCAAGCTGCGGGGTGTTGGCGCGGACGAAACCGCCCTGGGCCAGACGCGGGAGGTGTATGTTTGGAATCTTAGGTATAAGTTCCGCTCCGATACCAGGTACTTTATCGGCTACATCATTCACGGCCTTTATCATGGCATTAATTGCATCAATAACCCTGTTGGCCATGTTCTCCACGCCATTGATTATCATGTTGATGATGCCCTTTATATCTGCCCAGATACCATCCCAGGTTTCTTTTGTTTTGGTTCTCACCGTATCCCAGACGCCGGCAATTGCATCTTTCATGGCGGCGAACTTCTCGTCTACAGCTGTTTTAATGGTATCCCACAGGTTTGAAACGAATTCCTTAATGGATTCCCATATCTCGGATGTCTTACTCTTGACATTCTCCCAGGCCGTGCTGATGGATGTCTTAATGGCATTAAATAATGCATTGGCCAAGGACTTAAGCCAGTTCCAGATGGTATTCAGGAGTGCCTTAATTCCGTTCCAGATGGTGCTGGTTACCCCGGATATAGCAGTCCAGGCCAGGTTAACAACATTTTGAATGAATGTTACGGCGCCAGATACAAGCTCCTTCAATGCCTCCCAGATACCGGAGAATATCTCCTTGATTCCTTCCCAGGCAAGGCTCCAATCACCTGTGAACACGCCGACAATGAAGTCAATCACACCACCAAGCGCCGTGAGCAATCCCTCTATGATGCCGGAAACGGATTCCCAGAATCCGATGAATGTGTCAATGGCATCCTGTAAACATGCAGCTATGACTGGCGCTACGTTGGTTATGAACCATTCAATGAATGGCTGTATGACTCCCGTCCACAATTTGGTGACCGCATCAGCTACTTTTCCACCAAACTCCAGGAACTTATCAATCAGCGGGCTCAGGTACTGGTCCTTAAATTCAACGAATCGGCCCGACAGGTTCTGCAATACTGGAAGGAAATATGTGTTGTAGACATCAAGCAACAGTGTTCCGATTTCCGTGAACCCTTGTTTGAAGGTTGCCAGCATTGGCGCCACATGTTCATCATATGTTGTGCCAATCTTTTCAAAAGTCTCCGCAACCAAATCTTTGATTGTAGAAAAGATAGGTTCAACCGCGCTGAATGTATCCTCCAGGGTTGTCCTGATATAATCCGCATTTTCTACGAATGGGGCTGTAATGGTGTCCAGCACATCTGCCGCAAATGTCCCAGCCAATTCCGTGGCCCCCATGAAGGCCTCGGAAAATATTCCGATAATATCTGCTGTAATCTGCTTCGCGCTGTTACTCCTGAGGGATGAAAATACCGTTGCAAGTGCTTTGGAAAAATTCCCGCTTATCTCCGCGATGCGTGAGCCAATATCAAACATGGACACAATATACTCAATGACACGGTCCTTATTCTGCTGTAGGAACAGGCTGATTCCACCCAGCAGATTATCTGCTATGGATGCTCCTATACTGGCGGCAGAGCCGGCTATCTTACCCAGGTTAATAGCTAAGATATTGGCAAACCGGTTGGCAGCCTGTTCCACCTCTGGAGATGTAAATATCTCCGTCAGACTATCCTTGATGTTTTGGATAGATTCTTTCATGCTGTCCAGGACGCTGGTGTCGCCAAATCCAACCTTAAACCCTGCCATGAATAGGTTTTTGAGTTCCTTTGCCTTTTCAATCAGCCCTGCATACTTGCTGTCCATCTCATCCACGGCCGATGTATCAAGTTCGCCCATGTCGAACTCATCCGCAGAGTACCCACCATCCGCACCGCCTCCGGAACCACCGCTACCGGAGTCTGTCTCCGGGTTGATGATGTTGAGCTCATCAATGCCTGTGCTGACACTTTTCATGTCCTTGGCTGCCTTCTTGGCTGCGCTGCCTGCTCCTCCAGCGGCTGCCCCTGCTTTATCAGCAGACTGGGCCATCGCT
>UMET01011365.1_pt1 | contig 13290 bp, 10 predicted proteins | sample 1964821 | NCBI WGS metagenome assembly UMET01 (sample SAMEA4836027, study PRJEB28245) | human gut metagenome | biome: gut microbiome; material: fecal sample | place: Denmark | collected 2008
TTTTAGGGCAACACAATCCGTCGAATTATTTTGCGCTTACAATTTAACTGTGTTTCGCTCAGGAAATAAACGAACAGAAATAAAAATATCTTTAGGATGGGATTTAGCTTGTTCAACAATCTCCAATGTACGAGTATGGAAAGGTTTTGTACGAGTTTTTACATCTAATAAAAATTTTTGTATGTTGTTCTCAATAAAAAAATATATTCATCTCTTTCTTGTAGTGAAGAATGATCTTCGATAAAAGGAATATTATTTTCAATCAAGAATATTTTAAATCCTTTTTCACCAAGTTTTCTTTCAAGCATTTTTTGTTGTTTATTGTCTAAACCACCAGCATGAAAGTCGTGTCTATTAGAAGTAAATGCACGAGATAGTTATGTGTAATTTAATGGTTCTTGATATAATTCAGGTGTAATAGTATATTCTTTTTTATATCATATCTATTTCTATCATATTACTGATTTTATATTGTCACTCCCACATTCCTAAACATAGACTTTACACATTCTGGAGCATTAGGATTGATAAATATTTTCCCAGAAAGATTCATATAGATAAGGACATCTTTATGTAAATATCCGGAATCATTTCCACCGAAAATGCTGATGCAGCGAAGTATAGTTGCTCCTTTATAAGCTGGTTTTATATATTCGTTTTCAATACTGTCGTAATATTGAATTTCTTCAATACCATTTGATAAGGTCGACAGTTTTTTTCCTTCGACTAAAAGGATAATATTTGAAGGGTCATCATATAAAACAACGTCAGGTAGATATAAATTAATTCCTTGTCTATCTTTCTTTGGAAGAGTAATTAGTTCTCCAGATTTTGTTCGGAAATATCCTCGTTCACAGCCAGCGTGATTTTCATATACGCCATACATACCGTTATACATTCCAAGAATATGTAATAGAATTGATGTCATTTTTTCAGAACTCATTTCATAATGCCAATAAAGTTCAGGTAGTGAAACACTTTTAGGCATTACAATTCCATCAAGTTTAAGTCCAAGAATATTACAAATATATAGGAACTTATTCTTTCCTTTCGTTTTATTTACATAAGCCTGTGTTACGCCATGCAGAGTAATGACTATATCTTTATCCCATCCAAGTACTCTAATGCATTTGGAAATCATTGATAAAGCACCTATATTTGGATCGTGACCAATATTTCCGGCAGTAGCTGGCTTTGATAATCTTCCGGATATTTCAATTCTATCTGGAAATCTTTTGATTTCAATTGGCACATTTCCTGCAGGAGGTTTTCTCATACTGGATTTGAAGTTTATTAGTTCATCTAATGATTTGAATGGCTTAAACCATCTTGATATATCCTTTCCTACTATAGTAACACCTAGAGTAAGCAATATGTTTGTTCCAAATATGCTTGTATCTGAAGGTTTTTTATCTTCTCGATCATCAAGTTCTTCATTATATAACATATATAATTTAACTTTGTCGTAATATGGAGTTATATATACAAATTTTGAACCTCTTTGATATACGCCGGTATTACGAGACTCATCGTCACTAGTTTTAGTTTCTTCAATTGCCATAATCAAGTTGTCAGTGGAGCAACCTTCTTTCGGAGCGTATTCTTGCTTAAATAAGAGAAAATCAAGAAAACTAGAACTTCCGCTAACCGTCTTGATGTAGATACTATTTGCGCCATCTACTTTTAGACCTTCGATTACATATATAAATTTGAAAACTCCGTTTTCTATGATTGGCTTGATTCTTATTTCTTCTTTTAAGGTAATTTTGTCATCAAAATCATTACAGTACATTTCTATAATTTGTAATATTACTGAAGGTTTAGGTCTTTCCTCAGTTAATAGCCATAAATTTTCCATAAAATCCTCCTTTGTTTTTTTGAGTTATTCTTCATTGGAATTGATTTAAGTTTAAAATAAATGTATAATTTAAAGTACCGCATATATACAGTTGACAAAGGTTGTGAAATTATGGATATAGGTAATAAACTAAAAGCATATCGTTTATCTTTTAACTTGACTCAGGAAGAATTAGCTTATAAAGCAGGGATTAACGAAAAATATTATGGAAGGCTTGAGAGAAATGAAAGTTGTCCGACAATAGAAAAATTAGAAAAAATTTGTGCCGCATTGAATACGGATATTGTTTCTTTTTTTCTTTATGATGTTACAAATGATAATTGGTTTCTTAATCAAGAAGTAACAAATATCATTATCTCAGGATTACGAAATAATCTTGATATTCACTTTAACAGGGATAATTTGATTAAAGACTGTAATAGTTGTATTTGGTACCATGGATATATTGGATCTGCTAGTTTTGATGAATTTGAGCTTAAATTATTTGCAGTTGGTAATGTGAAAGGAGCTTTATATAAGAACTTTGATGAATTGCTAGAGCTAAATAATGAAGATATTGCAAGCGATTTATTAAGATATGTAAAAAATGATATTGAATTAAACGATCTTATTGAATTTATGCCTTATGATGAGGAAATCTTGAAAGAAAAGAACGGGAACGCATTATTTATACAAGAAAGTAATTGGCTGATAGCGAAATTAGTTGATAACAAAAATGAGATAGTAATAACGGAAGAGATTATTCTCGATGAAGATGATATATTGAATGCTTTTACGAATAAAGAGGCATTGATTAACTATATTTTTGATAATTATGATTAGGTGGTGTGATTTATGGGAAAATTTAATTCGCTAACTCCTGATGTTTTAGAAAACATTGAACAGGTATATACGGAAGCTCTTGATTACGCTTTTGATAACAAAGATATAAAAAATATTGCAATAACCGGTATATACGGAGCTGGTAAGAGTACTGTATGGAAATCATATGCTTCAAAGAAAAAAATTGAAAACATAATTACAGTTTCTTTAGGCAAATATGAAGATAATACTAAGAAATCTGGAGATCAAAGTAAGGACGAAAAATATTCCAATAGAATAGAAAGGCAATTGATAAATCAAATGCTTTCTCAAATTGAAATAAAAAAGATACCGTTAAGTAAATTCAATTTTAAAAGAAACAAGAATAAATTTCTTTTATTTTCGCAAGTATTTTTATCTGCAGCTTTCTGTGTTTCTTTATTGATGCGGTTTTTAAAAGATATATTATTATCAATTTTTTCTGATTCATTAAAAATTAGCAATAGCTGTTACTGGCTTTTATGCTTTTTGCTTTTCATTGTGCCAGTATGCTTTTTTATGTACTCAGCATTTAAAGGAAATAAAATAAAAGTATCTAAAGTTAATCTAAAGGGTGCTGAAGCAAGTTTAAATGAAGAAGTACAAGACGAAACAATATTAGATCGTGATATTAAAGAAATCGTTTATTTATTAAATAGTTCAGAATCAACTGTGATAGTTTTTGAAGATTTAGACAGATATGGAAATATTGATATTTTTACAAAGCTAAGAGAATTGAATTACCTGCTTAACTCATTTGTGTCTAAAAACGGCGATAAAAGAATAATTAAATTTGTCTATATGTTGAAAGATGGTTTGTTTTTCTCGAAAAATCGAACGAAATTTTTTGATTTTATTATTCCTATTGTTCCGATAGTAGATTCTAAAACAAGCGAAAGTGAACTCAAAAACCTTTTATTGGACGTTTCAAAAGCGCCAGACAATAAAGTATTGTCGGATATATCGCTGTATGTTGATGATATGAGATTATTGAAGAATATTGTTAATGAGTTTATTGTGTATTCTAATATTATTCCTTTAGAAACGTTGGAATTAGATAAAAATAAGCTTTTTGCACTAATTACTCTCAAGAATATTTTTCCTAATGAATTTGATTTGTTACAGGAAGATAAAGGTTATATACGAAGTGTTTTCGATAAATTAGAGAGTCACAGAAAAAATGTGATTGAAAATTTTGAATTAGAGTTAGAAGAACTTAATCAGAGAATTGATTTTTTCAACGATCGTTTTGAAAACGATAAATACGAAGCTATGGCATTAATGATTCCAGTAGATGTAAGAATCCAAAACATGGGGAATGTTACATGGTCAGAACACTTACGAAACTGGAGTAAAGAAAAGAATAAATGGTATTCAATAAGTTATAATAGTGGATCTGGTAGTTATGAGTATGATGAATTTTTGAATCGTTTTGTTTTAAATAACAAGGACAAAATTGAAATTGTAAATAATATGCCTGAAGATAATAATGAGTCGGTTAAACGATTATACGAACGCATTGACTTTTTAAATAAACAGATAGAAGAAGTAGAAATTTATTCATATACAAAATTGATACAAAATATGAATCCGGAGCAAATAGATAATTTATTTGAAGATGGGAGTCGAATAGTTGAAGATCATTATTTTCCTTTAATTAGGTTTTTGATAGTTGATGGTTTACTTGATGAAACATATTGGTATTACAAAGGTAATTTTAATGTTGATACGAATAAAGTATTAAAAAGAAATGATGTTATATTTCTCAAGGGGTTGTTAGAAGGAAAAAAATTAGACATATTCCTTAACCTAGAAACACCTGACGAAATAGCGAATCGTTTAAATGATTCCGATTTCAGTAGATTTAATATCTTAAATAAGAAATTATTCGAGTATTTCTTATTCAATGATGATAATAGACTTGTGAAGCTTGTTAATTCGGTAAAAGCCAATGATTTATTTAAAGAACTATTAGAGATATTAAATACGTTTGATTTAGAAAAGACTAAAAAATTTATAGAAGTGTTTGTAAATGACAATTCAGATGTGGTACTTCAACTTTTGGATTTGTGCAACGAGAAATATGAAAACGCCTTTAAAAATATACTGATTTCAATTATTACTAATAAGGGTGTAAAACAAGATAGTTTAAAACTCTTCAATAGATATTTTGAGGAAAATGAACCAATTGTAGAACTCATAAATACGGAGGATTTTAATGCCTTTTTAGACAATATTCAATTATCTGAAATCAAATTTATACATTTAAATGAAATGGATGTGACTGATGAAATACTTAGTGAATTAGAAAAAATCCGAGCGTATAAACTAAATATTGATAATGTTTCTCTTTTGGTGCATCGTTTTCTTTCATCAAACATTGATTATGGTAGTATGTTGAATTGTGTTTACTACAACGAATGTTTACGTTGTACAAAAGAATATGTAGAAAGTAATTTCCCTTGGTTTATATCTATGTATATAGATGATGTTGTGCCAGAGTGCGATTTTAATAATTTAGAGGAAATAGTAGTTGAAATATTATTGTCGGAAATTGAAGAAGAGTATAAGGTGAAGTATTTAAATAAAAACAAAACAAATATCTCTGATTTAAAAGTTCTACAGCAGCTTGATAATCGTGAAAAAATCATGATTAAGTTGTTTGAAACAGATAAAGTTATATGTAGTTGTGAAAATATAAATGCTTATTGGAATATGTCAGAACAATATGATAATGAGTTTATACATTATTTGGAAAGACATATATCAGAAGATAATTCAAGGGATGTTCTGGAATCTAATGTAGATGTTTGTAATTATTTGATTAATGATCCAGATGTGAATGATATATTATTTGGTTTTGTAATTCTGTATGCAGATAAACAAATAAATAACATCTATTCTTCTATGGATGAAGAAAGGATAAAACTGCTTATACAAGGAGATCTATTTGCAGTTTCAAAAAACAATATAGAAACTCTTCTAGATAATAAATATGATGATAGAATTTTACAATTAATTATTTCATATAAAGAAAAAGAAGATGATATTTTGGAAATTTTATTAGAATTTGAACTAAAAGAAGACTTATTGTATGAGCTGATAAATTCAAACATATCAGATTCTAATGCTTTTAAACTGTTAGAAATTTTAGGAAAAAGAGTCTCTTTGAAACACATTAGCACGGAGAAAGATGTTGTTATTAAAAAAGTGATGAAGGATAATCTGTCTAAAGAAAATATTGAGTTTATTTGCGAATCTTTTGCTGAATTCAAGTATAAAAAAGAATTTGTAGAATTGTTAAATGATTCAGGAGAACTAATGACCTTAAATTCAAATTGCTTAAATGATGAAGTATTAAGCTATTTGTTGACAAGTAATTTATCTACTGATGCAAAAGTTCAATGGATAATTATGAAAATCCAAAACAATTCTCCAACTTCTGAATTGATTAAATACATTACTCTTGTAGAAGAAATTAAAAATATCGCTACAGTTTGGGGAAATAAATATCCAGAAATAACTAACGAATTTGAGGAAGCAATCTGTGATGCATTAATAAAACATCATTTTGTAAAAGTAAGAAAAGGTGTTGAAAAACGAATTATGTTAGACAATCATCATAAAACAACCTTTATTATGGATTAGAAAACTTCTTAAGATAGAAATTATAAGCTCCATTTAAATTTCGTATTATCAAATAAAGTACAGACCCATAGACGAAATAAAAACTTCGTTTATGGATCTGTTTTTAAAATAGTTCCATAGGTAAACAAAAAGAAACACTGTAAAGTGTAAAATGGAAACAGTTGTGATAGTTCTAATATCTGAAGAATCATACAACACAGGATTTATAAAGGTGCTATAGTAAGTCAAACAAGGAAATGGGAAACATTGATGAAGAACACACCTTTATGCGTGATGAATCTGAGTGGATTGTTGTTCCTAATTGCCATGAATAGATAGTAAATAATGTGGAGTATGAAAAAGCTTAGGCTGCAATTAGAAAAATTGGAGATTATGAGCGTGATAACAAAGGCTATCTACTTCGCTCACTTATCCAATGTGGAATAACCGGAAGAGCAATGTCAAGAAATCCAAGAGGTAAAAGTCGATTATTTTTGTGATAAGTCAAGATTTGTAGAAGATACAAAGCGCCATGTTGGAGAAAGGTTTATGGAAAAGGATTTGGAGAAAGTTGTTATTGATAACTTTATAAGTATGCTGAATTTGATTGTAGACCGTGAAAAGAAACTGAAAGATGCTGTTAGTAAGACCAAAGGACAGAGTCTTTTATAAATCAATAATCTTTCTCAGTAATAATACGCAGAAACAAATTATTGATTACTTTATTCTCTTTAATGTTTTCTTTGATTTCTTCAAGACACAGTTCTTCATTTTATTTATGCATAATTAGTTTTGTGCTTGCAATATGCTTGCAAAAAACTGAAATGCATATTCTTGTGCGATGAAATCGCACTTCCGGAAATTTGGAAATCAGATGTCCGGAAGTGGAAATCATCTATGCGAGTTTACTCGCGCAGTGTTTTATCTAGACCATACACCTCCCGCATGGACTTGTCATGCTCAGCATCAATACTTGTGATGTTGATCTGATAGCTGTCATGGGCAATACGGTCAATGATTGCATCAGCCAGAGGACTTGCTTCTCCTCCAAGCTGATCGTACCATTCTTCGAATACATACTGAGAGCAGAAGATGGTTGATGATTTCTTGCGTCTCCGATGAAGAAGTTCGAAGATATCTTTCTGCTCTGTATCAGTTGGTTTGAGAAGCATCCATTCATCCAGAATGAGAAGCACTGGATTGGAATATTTTGCCATAACTTTGCGGTAGTTCCCTTCAGTTCGTGCAATGTCCAAATCCATGAGTAAGTCTGGCATACGGACATACCTGGTATTGTAATACTGCTTGCAGGCTTCCATACCAAAGGCACATGCCATGTATGTTTTACCACAGCTTGTTGCACCGGTAATAAATAGATTCCGGTGTTCAGATATATATTCGCAGGTGGCGAGTCTGTTTATCAGCTCCTTGTTCAGCTTTCGTCCGGAAGTATAGTTGATATCCATGATACTTGCTTCCGGCTGGTCGAATCCGGCATTGTGGATAAGACGCTTCTGGCGGTTATTCTTGCGATTGCTGTATTCGATGTCTACCAGCATTCCAAAGCGGTCTTCAAAAGGAACTTCCTTGAATTTAGAATCGTTAAGCTGGTTACGGAATGCATCTGCCATTGTGGTAAGGCGCATTTCAATAAGTTTATCTATTGTACTCTGATTTGTCATATGTGATTACCTCCGATAGTAGTCGGCACCCCTTGTGATGCCGTGTGCTTTATGTGTGGTCTTGGATCCAGATGATTCTAGTTCCGTTTTTACAGAACCCGTTACGAGGATGTTTTTGATACTCTTGTAACTGGGCGAAGCTGTATAGGATAATGCCTTTTTACAGGCGGCTTCAAGCAAAACTTCTGAGTATTTATCAGTAAGCTTTAGAAGTCCCATGCAGCTTCTATAAGTCTGTTGTTCCACACGCTTGGAGGTCAGTATTGCATTGACCACAGTGTACGTATTTATGCCAATCCGCTCAGCCCATTTGCGGAAACGGTCACCATTCCATTCCAGATATTTCTGGTGGTCTTCCGGCATATGTTCAGTAATGGTGCTGTACTGCCCAGGGCGTCCTTTCAGACGGTGGTGGGAAGCAATGCGGTTATGGTTATAAAAAATTTCAATGGTGGTATCTGTTACCTTTACATCAACTTTCTTTTTGATGCATTCATATGGAACTGAGTATAGCATTCCATCCACAGATATGTGATAATTGAACTGAACGGTGGCGGTCTTCCAGTCACTCAGTTCAAAGCGGGTAGCAGGTAATGGCGAAAGTAATGGCTTTTCATCTTCAAGGAATAAGTCCAACCGGCTACCCTCTTTCTTTTGAAAGAGCTTTCGATTGAATTGTTCCAGTTTTTCTCTGATTGCACGATTTAATTCGACAAGGGAAAAGAACTGCTCATTCCTAAGTGCTGCTGTTATCCAAGTAGAGATATTTCCTACCGTTCCTTCAGCATTCGGCTTATCCTTTGGTGTTCTGACACGAGCAGGGATGATAGCTGTACCATAGTGCTCAGCCATTTCCTGATAAGTTTCATTGATCTGCTGGTCTTTCCATCCACCATTATGGACAACTGCAGTCTTGCAGTTATCCGGTACAAGTATTCTGGCAACACCGCCAAAAAACTCGTACATATGGACATGTGCTGTAATCCATGATTTCTGCTTCATATCCAGAAATGCTTCTACATATGCATACTGGCTGTAAGTCATTACGCCAACGAATATGTAAGCCTTTAAGATTTCACCGGTATCTGGGTCAATGATTGCTGCGATCCCCTGCCCAGTCAACTTCAACCTGCTCACCGGGTTTGCGATTGATGTGCATGGTAGCGCGTCGTTTCTGTTCATCCTGTTGGATGTGATAGCAGAATTGTGAATACATAAGCGGTTCATCGCCGTTAGCACGGCAGTCCTCCATGTATTCCGTCCACAGAAACTTTTTACTGACTCCGTTGCGGAGCAATTCTTTGTGGATGTAGTCGTAGTCAGGCATGCGTTTGTTTTTCGATACCAAACTTTCCTTAGCAAACATAAGTCTTTGAAGTTCAGTATCCGTCATAGATTCATCAAGAGGCCAAGAAAGATTTAATTCTCTGGCACGTTTTTGAACCTTGACTACAGTTTTCTGAGCAACACCACAGCTTGCCATGATGTTACGTTGAGAGAAGCCCAATCCAGTAAGACGGATGATTTCTCGATATTTGGTCATAATCGTGACCTCCTTGTAATGAATTTACACCATAGGGTGCATATCTTCATTATAAGGATTTAGTAATAAAATGATTTCCTTTTTGACGGAATCGTGATTTCCTGCAAAACGTAATGGTGATTTCCAAGCACCGGACAAGTGATGGATTTTACCCCGGATTATTCACTGAAATAATGTATATTTTAGAGACAATGTAAAAAATGATGATATAAAAAACACTGAATTTAACTCGTTTTTATTTAAAGATACAATTGACAAAATTGAATTCGAATAATATATTAGAGCCAAGAAATGCCTATTTCACGGGCTTTCTTGGCTCTTTTTATGTCTGGTGACAAGAAAATGGTAGAATGTTGTTGTCAGATTTTCCTTCAAACATTCGTTATATTTTATGAAAGACAAGAACAGGGAGGTGAGAAACCTTGGAAAAGAATGGATTTAAAATCCTGCTGGAAACCATGTATGAATTGTATGAGCAGGGAATGTATCGGGTTGCCTATGGGGTTCTTCATAACAAGGAACAAGCAGAGGATGCGGTGCAGGATAGTTTTGAGAAACTTTTGAAATATTTACCGGAGATTGATGCTCCCGATAGTCCAAAAACACAAAAACTTGTTTTAAAAATAGTTCGAAACACAGCAATTGATCAGTAGCGCAGGAACAATAAACAGAATGAATGGCTGTCTGAACAGGGGAAATGTGGAGAAGAGACAAGTACATTTATAAAATCCGTAGAGGACAGAGAATTCCTTCAGCAATTATTGCAAGCAGTTCCAACTGAGTATAGGGAAATCATTAAATTGCGATGCTATTATGGATTTTCAGCAAAAGAGACAGGTAATATTTTAGGAATTAGTGAAGGAAATGTAAACAAAAGATTGGAGCGGGCACGAAAACTGATTGCTGACCGATTAGAATGGGAGGAGGAATTTGGCAATGAAACAGGAAAAAAGTTAGATCAGATAATGGAAAAATTGGGACAAGAAATAGAAGAAGAGCAGTTTTGGAAAGAAGAACAAATACATGATTTTTCAAAAGATTATCAAAATAAAAAACAAAGATTATTGTCCTTGGCAGAAACAAATAGAGAGAAAAAAGCAATGTTTCATAACTGTGTGATTAGAAGAATTCTTCAAGTAGCAGCGGCAGTAATAATTGTAGTAGGAATTTCTTTTACCGTTTATGCAATGACGAAAAATGGAGAGGCAATTCAGGTAGAAATCGAAAAGGGAGCACAAACAATTTTTGTGGAAGTAGAGAGGAAGAAGGAATGTGCTGATGTAATTGCTGTTCCTGAGTATTTACCGGAAGGTTATGAAGTCTGGGATGAGGAAAAAGAAAAATATTCTCTTGGAAAATATTCTTTTGGAGGAGTTTGGGGAGCAAATGGTATTACAATTTTGGTAGATGAATGGATGGAAAAAGAACAATTTCCATATAAAACCTGTGAAATCTGGCAGACTGGAAATGTAAAAAAACTGCTGATTGATAGAGGAGAAGAATCAGGATATCGATGGGGTCTGCTTCAGTTTTATGAAAAAGATGATTTTTATGAAAGAGAAAAAGAGAAATCTATAAATAAAAAAGTTACTCTGGGAGAAAAAATAGAGTATCCGGATTATGCAAAAGGATGCAGCCTTCAGGTGACGGATATTACATTTTCTGAGGTGGAAGATGAGGTACATAAGATAGATGGTCCGGTGAAGAAGATGGAAGTTACAGTGAAATTACAAAACACCACAGATAAGTTGTGGGAAGAACTTCCGGTATATCCGGTGTTTTACAGCCCACTTATGGAAAATGAACCGCCATACGACATTAAAGGAGGAGTTTCTGACAGCAAGTATAATGGAAAGTATTATGTAAGATTAGAACCACATTCAGAAAAAGAAGTGTATTTTACATTTATTGTTGCGGAAGAAGGATTGGAAGAAGGATATCTTGAATTTTTTGGAAAGGATTATTTAAAGTTTTTTGAATAGCAATTTTATTTGAAAGTTGGATAAGTGAAAAACCGCCCGCAAGTCTCAGAAATGGAGATTTGCGGGCTTAAAATTTATTTCATATCTTTATAAAGTTCCTTCCCATAAGTATCTAATAAATGGATTGTTTTTTCCATGTCTTCTTTTTCTGTTTCAGGATGAAGGGCGCAGATGCGAAGGACTGTTTTTCCATGAAGGACAGTAGTAAACACAGCAGCATATCCGCTTTCCAATATTTTTTCGGAAATTTGTTCATTTAAAAGATCGGTTTGCTCGTTGGATAATCCTTTTGGGGCATAGCGGAAATTTATCATGGCAAGCTGTGCTGGAGATATAATTTCCCAATCAGGAAGCTCTTTTAAAATATCTTCTGCCCAATATGCAAGCTGAAAACCGTGTTCAATAGCACTGCCGATTAAATCTGTTCCTAAAATCTGTAAGGTGAGCCACAGTTTTAATCCTCTGGCAGGTCTGGTGAGTTCCATACCGATATCCCATGTATTAATGTGTTCTCTATCTCCTTGTACATCTTTTAAATATTCTGGATTTACGTGAAAACTGTGGAACAAATGTTGAATATCTTTTACCAAAACCATAGCACATCCATAAGTTTGAAATAGCCATTTATGGGCATCCCAACTTAAACTGTCAGCCAATTCTGTTCCGTCTAAAAGGTGGCGATATTTAGGACTTAACAGGACAGAAGCGCCGTAAGCGCCATCAATATGAAACCAAAGGTTGTGTTTCTGGCAGATAGCTGCGATAGCTTTGAATGGATCAATACTTCCGGTATTTGTAGTTCCGGCAGTTCCGATAACTACAAATGGGATAAGTCCGGCTTTTTTGTCATCTAAAATCGTTTTTTCCAAAATTTCAGTATTTATTTTAAAATCCGGTGTAGTAGGAATTTTACGAATTCTTTTATTGGGAATTCCGATAATTCTAAGACCTTTTGCAACAGAGCTGTGTGTTTGGTCAGAAATATATGCCACACCAAGATGAAGGGTTTCATCAGTTAGTTTATTATCTCTGGCAGCTGTAAGTGCTGTGATATTTGCCATGGAACCTCCGCTTACAAAAACACCTCCGGATTTTTCACCAAATCCTGCCTGAGTGCAGAGCCATTTTAACACTTCCTGCTCAATACAGTTTACCATGGGAGCCAGTTTGCTCCCACCTGCATGGATATTATAGGCAGATGTCATAATATCACCAAGCCAAGAAATAGAAGAAGCAGGACCAGGTACAAAGCCAAAGAAACGTGGATGATTGGAGTCTCCTCGATACTGGTATACTTCGTTCATCATTTTCTGAACTACCTCATTGGCAGGACGCCCGTCTTTGGGAATTCCCAACTGTTTTATTTTTTCAGCTTGTCCATCCGGTGCATTCCAGATGACCTGCTGTGTATGAATATCATGCTTTTCCAAACAAAAATCATGAACAAAATTTTTGATTTCTTTTTCTAACTGAGCGCTGTTTAAAATATTTTCACTGTTTATCATAATATTATCAACTCCTAAAGTTTCATTGTTATCTTGACGCCTTTAATATAGTAGTTTACACTAAAATTATCTATTTGTTAAATTGATAAATTTTATAATATATATGAAAAAAAGTAATAAGAGGAAGATATGGAAATTAGAAATATCGCTACTTTTTTAAAGGTAGCAGGGACACAAAACTTTTCGAAAGCAGCAGAGCAGTTGGGCTATTCACAATCAGCAGTTACGGTACAGATACAGCAGTTGGAAAAGG
>UMET01007289.1_pt1 | contig 13182 bp, 13 predicted proteins | sample 1964821 | NCBI WGS metagenome assembly UMET01 (sample SAMEA4836027, study PRJEB28245) | human gut metagenome | biome: gut microbiome; material: fecal sample | place: Denmark | collected 2008
TTTGGATATCGCAAAAAAGCAGATGACAGAAATCAAGTGGAGATTGTAGAAGAAGAGGCAGCGGTTGTCCGGGAAATTTTTCGACTGACATTAGAAGGATATACTTCAGTGGACATTGCAAAGAAGTTTCATAAAGAAAAGGTAAAAACACCTGTGGAATATCTGATAGAGAGAGGAGCAACACACCGGAAGCCAGTTGGCAAGGAATTTTCATGGCAGCATACAACAATCTGTACGATACTGAAAAATCATTTTTATGCGGGAGATGTGGTATATGGAAAATATAAGAAGGATACGGTTGGAGGGAAAAATCACTTAAAGCCAAGAAGTGAATGGAAGATTACTTATAATCATCATGAACCAATCATCGAACGAGAAATATTTGATGCAGTACAACAGACGAGGGGAAAATCGAAACCTTATCAGCCCCAAAAAGCACATATTCTGATGGGAAAGGTTGTATGCGGAGAGTGTGGTAAGGCTTTGCGTTATCGTAAAGCAAAAAATCCTTATTTTTATTGTAATGAACGTTATACGACAGGTGATGAGAATTGTGTGAGCCAAGTCAATGTATTCTTTTTGGAACAGGTTCTTTTATCTGCCTTGCAAAAGGAAATCCGCAGACAGATGGAATTGGAAGAAGTGTGGAGTCAGTATCAGGAAGTACAAAAAGAGAAGTACCATGTGAAAAGGGATAAGTTGCAAAAATCTCAAAAAGCCTTAGATACTGTGGGAAAAGAACAGATCACACTTTATGAGAGATATGGAAAGCGGGAAATCTCAAGGGAAGAATATGTAGAGTTCAGAGAGGAATTGCAGAAAAAGGAAGATTTTATAAAAAGTGAAATCCAAGAGCAGGAGATGCGATTGGCAGAAGTGGAGACAGAGCTTCATGCAGAACTGCCGGATACGCATATCATTTGGAAAGAATGTAAGATCAATGAACTAAACCAAGAGGTGGTAGATACTTTCATAAAGAAGATACATGTATGGGATGAACAGCATATGGAGATTATCTGGAATTTTAGTGATGGAAAAGAATAGCTATGGGATAGCAGGGGGAAATGATAGGGAATAAAGCATGATGAAAAGCAAGTCTGAAAATGACTTGCTTTTTGCTTTACAATGAAGGTGGTTGCTGTATAATTATATGTAAAGTAAAAAACAGTTATTTAGTGTGAGGTAATAAAGGGAATATATGATGGGAAAGTATAAAATTTTGATAGTTGAAGATGACAGTGATTTAAGAGAAGGTCTTTCCTTCTCTTTTTCAAGTGATGGATATGATGTGATAGAGACAGAAACCAAAAAGGAAGGTTTACAGGAAATAAAGAAAGGCGGGTGTGATCTGGTTCTTCTTGATTGTAACTTGCCGGATGGAACAGGGTTTGAATTTTGCAAAGAGGTTCGCAGTTACAGCAATATCCCAATTATTATGCTGACAGCTCGTGATACAGAGTTGGATGAGATAAAGGCTTTGGAATTAGGAGTAAATGATTACTTGTCAAAACCATTTTCTCTTGGAGTATTAAAGGCAAGAATGAAGCGGATTCTTCAGGAAAAATCTGAAAGTACGAAAATCATCTCAGGAGAATTAAGCATAGATCAGAGTGTCTGTAAAGTATATAAACGAGGCGAAGAGATTTCACTTAGCAAATTGGAATACCGTCTGTTAGTGTATTTGATTGAGAATAAGAACCATATCCTTTCTAAAGAGCAGATTCTGGAGAAAATATGGGATAGTGATGGAAAGTATGTAGATAACAATACGGTGTCTGTGAATATCAGCAGACTTCGTACAAAGATAGAGGATGATGTATCGAAACAAAAATGGATTCAAACAGTTCATGGAATCGGATATATCTGGAAGGAATAAAGAGATGTGGATTACGATACTTTTAGCAGTGCTTTTGTGTTTGTCGATTGGATATAGCATATATCAAAAAAGAAAAACATATCGCCTGATTGACCGTTTGTTGGACAGTGTGTTAAATCGGGAAATGATTGCAGCTTCTGATGTGGAAGAAGGGGAATATTCTGCCCTTGTCAGCAAAATCAAGCAGATACAGGAAGTGCTTGATAATCACGTGAATAGTGCCGAACAAGAAAAAGAGCAGGTGAAAAGTCTGGTATCTAATATGTCTCATCAATTAAAAACGCCCTTAGCGAATATTTCTCTCTATGCAGAAATCTTAAGTAAAGAGGAAATTACACCGGAACGGAAAACATTGTTTTCTGAAAAAATGCAACGACAGATTGACAAGCTGAGTTGGATTGTGGAGTCTTTATCGAAGTTGGTAAAACTGGAGCAAAATATTGATGGCTTTGAAGGAAAAGCAATAGGGATCAAGCAGACGATTTTAGACGCAGTAGATACGCTTTATGAGAAACTGGAAAAAAAGGAAATCAACTTTACATTGGAACCATTTGAGGACAGATTACTGTATCATAATCGAAAATGGACAGCAGAAGTATTTGTAAATTTGTTAGAAAATGCTGTGAAGTACACCGATAGAGGAGGAACCATTTCCATTTGTGTAAAAAGTTATGATTTATACACAGAGATTCAGATTGCAGATAATGGGCGTGGTATCCGGCATGAGGAAATGACCGATATATTCAAACGATTTTATAGAAGTCCAGAAGTTGAGAACATGGAAGGTTCTGGGATTGGTTTGTATCTTTCTAATCTGATTTTGGAAAAAGAAAAAGGATATATGACGGTAGATTCCGAGTATGGAAAGGGAAGCTGTTTTTCTGTGTTCTTACAAAACTGTAAGAACTAATCATCCGTTTGTAAAGAAATTGCAAGATACAGCAGATATACTGGATGTATCAAGAAAAGAGGAGTGATGACGGATGAGTATTTTAGAATTACAAAATGTTGAGAAAATATATGGAGAAAAAGATAATCAGGTAACAGCATTACGGAATATCAATCTAAAAGTAGAAGAAGGTGAGTTTGTTGCCATTGTAGGTACATCTGGTTCAGGAAAATCTACTTGTCTTAATTTAATTGGTGGTTTGGATAATCCGACACGTGGACAGATTTTTATAAAGAATAAAGAGATTGGTTCTCTTTCAAGAAAAGAGCTGACGATTTTCCGTAGAAGAAATATTGGATTTGTATTCCAGAATTACAGTTTAATGCCTGTGTTGAATGTGTATGATAACGTGGCATTACCGGTAACATTTGACCGTGGAAAACATATCAATCGTAAATATATCGAAGAATTGTTACGGGAACTGGGGATTTGGGAAAAGCGTAAGAAATATCCAAACGAATTATCAGGTGGTCAGCAGCAAAGAGTTGCAATCGCCAGAGCTTTAGCTAATAAACCAAGCATCCTGCTTTGCGATGAACCGACAGGTAATTTGGACTCAGCTACAACCATTGAAGTTATGGGATTATTAAAAGCGAGTTGTCGCAAGTACAATCAAACGATTCTCATGGTAACGCATAATGAAGCCATTGCACAGACTTGCGACAGAGTAATTCATATCGAAGATGGTCAGATTGTTACGGGAAAGAGAAGATTTCCGGCAAAAGGCGGTGATGTCGTATGTTAAAGCTGGCGTGGAAATATATGCGGTATTACAAGAGCCAGACGTTTGCAATTTTTGCGAGTATTCTATTAACAGCGTCATTGCTTTCCGGGATTTCTTCTTTGATTTACAGCAGTCAGAAAAGTGATCTGGCGAACAGCAAGACGATTTACGGAGACTGGCATTATTATATAGAAACGGACAGGGCACTTTTTAATTCTGTAGAAAGCGGTGAGAAAGGGAAAGGATATGCACTGGAACAGTGTGGAAAGATGGAAATCCGTGACGTAGTGGCAGAGGAATTTCTGATCTGTTTTATCCATGCCGATGAAACTTATCGTCAAATGGCACACAGAGACTTGTTGGAGGGAACATTTCCAGAGAAAGAAAATGAAATTGCAGCGGACGGATTTGTGCTTAGCAGTCTCGGATTTTCAGGGAATCTGGGAGATTCTCTTCGTATTGGAGAAAAAGAGTATATCGTCACTGGTATTTTAAAAAGTGAATGGGCGGCAAGTTCCGGCGAAATGGAAGTTTTTGTAAGTGATTCATTTAAAGGTCGAGGAAGTCAGACGTTTTTATATCTCAGATTCAACGAAGATGAGAAGTTATATAAACAGTTGGATGCTTTTTTACAGGAACAAAAATTATCATCTGAAGCAGTAGTCGGAAATGATGAAGTAATACAGTATCTTGGCGGAGAAGCACCAAGCAGCATCTATGAAATTGTGAAGTTTGGTCTGACCAATGAAGAAGGAAACTTCACCTATATCGTTTTGAAATTGCAGAGTGACTATAATCTGGCTTATAACGGGATGATCTTCCTGCTATGTCTGTTCAGCCTTTTTGTAGTATATAGTGTATTTAGCATTTCTGTATCGAAGAGAACTTCTGAGTATGGAATATTGCAGACATTAGGTATCAGTGAAGCGCAGATTGGCGGTACATTACTTTTGGAACTTTGGATGTTATTTTTAATTGGGTATCCGTTAGGATGTTTCTTAGGAAATGGTATATTAAGCCTTATGTATCAAAAGCTTAGTGGTGTATTCGGTGGAAAAGGAATTGGCGGCGCAGAGACTGGTCTATTCATCGCTGACCATACGTTGGCAGAAGGAGCAAATGCAGCGAAGTTTTTTGTTTCCGTGGATGCAATGGTATTTGGATTTCTATTTCTGCTGATTTCATTGGCGCTAGTTGCTTTTATCGTGGTTCGTTCACTTCGGAAGCATTCACTAAAAGCAGTAATGAGTGGAGATCCTTCTTTTACAAAAAGAAGGAAAATATATGCTCTGCGAAATGTAAATATGGCAAATGTAGTAGTACGGAAATTTATGTTTGCCAATAAGCGGAAAGTGATTGGAATTTTATTATCCTTGTCTATCGGTGGTTGTATTTTCTTATGTACGACTTATATGGTAGAAAATTTGAAGGTTCACGCAGAACTTTCGTTGATGTCGGATGACGGACTTGGTTCGGAATACCGTATTTCTTTGAAATCTGATTCGCTGAAGGATACGATTCCAGAGGCGGTAGCAGATAAGATTAAAAACATGCCGGAAACAGAGAATGTATATGCGACAAAGTATACGATGGGAGAATTGCAGCTTTCCAGAAATGAGTTTTTGGCAGAAGAAGGTTGGCGTGATTATTTCAAATATCAAAATCAGGAGTCGTATTTTATCCAGAGATATGATGGAATCTGTAATCAGCAGGAAGATGGAAATTATCGGATTAAATATAATGTGTATGGTTACGATGAAGCGATGATAGAACAGCTTCAGGATTTTATTTTGGAGGGAGAGATTCAGCCGGAAACAATAAAAAATAATAATCAAGTGATCGTGACGGCGAATATGGATGGTCAGGGAAATTACTATTTTTACGGAAAGAAGCCGGGCGATAAGATTACTCTTCGTGTTCCAAAGACAGAGAACTATACAGATGAACTGTTAAAATTCCAAAGTGACGAAGAAAATTACATTGAGAAAGAGTTCGAGATTGCGGCAATCGTAAACAGACCATTGGCGCAGGAGAAAGATTTTTTGAATACAGAAGTCTGGAAAAATGCTCAGAGTGTGATTATGACTGGTGAACAGATGGAAAAAAACTTTGGAATTACAGATTACAGTTTTATCAATGCGTCGCCAACTGATGGCAAAGATGTCCAGAGTGTAAGCAATCAGTTGTTACAGGTGATTCGAGATGTTCCAAAGGCAGTATTGCAGGATTATACTTCCGCAATCGAAACACAGAAAGATTATCTTAAGCAACAGCAGATATTTTTCTCCAGTATTGCCGTTATTCTTCTGGTTATAAGTCTGTTTCATATCGTGAATAGTATGAACCATACCATTCTTGCGAGAAGAAGAGAATACGGTATTATACGTGCAATGGGAATCACGGATAGTGGGTTTTATAAGATGATTTTGCAGACAGGTGTTCTGTATGGATTGTTGGCAGATGTGTTTATCTTCCTGCTTTATAATCTGGTTCTTAGAAGGGTAATGGATTACTATATGGCTCATGTGCTTCAATTTTTACATCTGACTTCTAATGTTCCCAATCTGGTTTTGATTGGAATTATGGTGCTAAATGTGATGATTGCAGTAGTGGCAGTAATGTTCCCGGCTTGGAAGATGGGAAGAGAGAATATTATAAGTGAGATTAGAAAAGAATGATAGCTTCCAATCTTAAGCAAATTGATTAAAATATGTGGAGAAATTATAATATATCCAACAATTTCATATTGGTCGCCTGTGTGTTTGTCAGTAAGTATTTCAAAGGTTTACAGCATTTGCTTCTGTATTGTTTAGTGTTATCCCAAACTATGTAGCATTTGATTTCAGTAGTATTCTATTATTATTTGAAAGATGTCTGGAAATTGGAATTTTAACAGCATTTGCTATACTTCCTATTTTAGCAATCTCTGCTTCGCAAAAAGGATATATATTTCCTATTTGTATTACATTGCTTTATGTGTTTGCTGGACTATTTATGAGTATGTCAAATACTGCGAGAACTTTTTATCCTATCACAGCAATATTTGGTATTTCTGGATATTACGAAACAACTATACAGGATTATATTTGTAGTTTGGGAATATTGATTTTATGCGGTTGTATCTCAGCTATCTTATTAAAAAATTTAAACCATAGACAAAGGAAAATAGGCTAATGAATAAATTATATAGAATAAGAAAAGGGAAATTCTTTTTTGGGGTTTGTGGTGGTTTAGCAAAGTGTTTCAATGTAGACGCTAAAATGGTAAGATTACTATTTACTGTAACGGTTTTTGTTTTTCCAAAAATCATTATTGCATATATTATTCTTATGATTGTTATACCGAATGAACCCAAAATATATTAAATTATAGGTTATTTTAACTTGCGGATTGTCGGCTCTTAATTGCTACCTGCGGAGCAGATCAGCAAACAAAAGCTAACAAATTAGAATTTGAAAACTATAAAATTATGAGTGATTATTGCTCTCCATAGGTTATCAATAAAATCCTCCAAAAGCCTTGAAAATAAAGGATTTATCGCAATGTGTTCGCCTTATCCCTTTATATGATTTCACACAAGTTTACTCTTTCCCTGACTGCTTATAAGGGCAAAATTAAGGGCAAGAAAATCTCATAACAAGATATAACAAAGTGTGGCAATCGGAGAACTGTGACATATGTGCGAATATATTATAACGGAGGATTTTTTTATGGACAAGTATATTTATGATGAAAGCAACGGTCTTTGGTATGAACTGCAAGGAGATTATTGTGTTCCTTGCCTTACTTTACCAACCGAAAAAGAACACAAGCCTATTGGCTTATGGGGACAGCGACACAAACACTACTTACAGGAACATAAACGGGCGGTTTATATTTCGCTGCTCACAAGTGGCAAATTGAACAGTTATCTTGCTGATATTGACGAACAGGCAACGGAAATGATGTTCCGATTGGTCGAACAAATGGCTGATAAGGAGGGTGTGACCGAACAACTCAAAGCAGAAAACCAGATGTTGTGGGTTGGAAGAATGAACGAGATACAAACAAGGGCGAGAGAAATCGTTACCGCAGAAATTATTTACGCATAAACCAAAGTCGGCAGGGAGAAATCTCTGCTGTTTTCTTTTGAAATAATAAATGCCTCATCTAAAACATTAGTTCAGGTTAAACTATGGCTATTTTTTAAATCTTTATGGAATCTTCAATTTTATATGATATTCTTTCTTTGAAATCAAAAGAAAGGACAAATTACTATGAATATGATTTTAGAAACCTCTAACCTTTGTAAAAAATTCAAAGGTCAATCCGCAGTCGATAATGTATCGCTACATATCGAAGAAAATTCAGTATATGGATTACTCGGTCCAAACGGTGCAGGTAAATCAACAATTTTGAAGATGATAGCTGGTATTTTGAAACCAACCTCTGGTATTGTCGAAATAGATGGTCATATATGGAGCCGTACTGATTTACGAGATATTGGAGCATTAATTGAAACGCCACCACTTTACGAAAACTTAACAGCTTATGAAAATCTTAAAGTAAGAACTTTGGCACTTGGTTTACCTGAATCACGGATTGAGGAAGTACTCAACACTGTTCAATTACTGAACACAGGAAGAAAAAAAGCAGGACATTTTTCTTTAGGTATGAAACAAAGACTTGGAATTGCCCTCGCTCTATTACCACATCCTAAATTGCTGATTTTAGATGAGCCTACAAATGGATTAGACCCTATTGGTATTCAAGAATTAAGGGATTTAATTCGTTCTTTTCCACAACAGGGCATTACTGTCATTTTATCAAGTCATATTTTGTCCGAAGTTGAACAAATAGCAGACCGTATCGGTATTATTTCTGCTGGAAAACTCGGATATGAAAATAAAATTGATACCAGCGAAGATTTAGAAACAATCTTTATGAATGTTGTTAGAGATGACAGAAGGAGGGAGTATTAATGCTATCCTTAATTCGTTCTGAACTCTTAAAAATGCGTCATACATTTTCATTGAAACTTGTTATACTTGCTCCTATTGTAACATTGCTTTTGGGATACCTTTTAAGTGGCAATTCGGTTCAATTTGCAGCTTATAATTGGTGGTACACTATGATATTACCTATTGCTATTGCAATATGGGGTGCAAATATTATTACTTGTGAAACACGCATTCACTATCAAAATGTATTATGCCTGTCTGTTGAATTATCAAAAATCTGGATAAGTAAGTTCCTTACAGTAGGTCTATTGTTACTGATGTCAAACTTGATAATGTGGTGTGGTTGTACGATTTTTGGTTTTTTTACCGACATGAATGTATCCATTTTGAATGGTTTTATTGGCTGTTTTCTCCTGATACTCACCTTTTTATGGCAAATTTCTATTACGATGATTATAGCTAAACGGGCAGGATACTTAGCAGCCATATTATTTTCTTTTGGCAGTAACATCCTTCTGTCACCTATTGGAGCGAAAAATAATTTATTTTTCTTAAACCTATATGCTATTCCATCACGAATTGTATGTCCTTTTTTCAAAATACAACCTAATGGAATTCCGCTTGAACAAGGGTCTGTTTTGTTAGAAAATACAAATATCGTACTTGCCCTCTTTGTTAGTTTGTTTGCTTGCGTTTTTATGCTGATTATTATGGCAAAGCTATTTTCAAGGGGAGGAAAGCATTATGATTGAAAGCGTTCAGTACATCAAAAGCGATTTATATAAGCTAAAACATTCAGCTCTTTTTTGGCTTCATATTATTCTGCCGATATGTGGTACAAGTTTGATGTTACTATATTCCATGCTAACACATATAAGTATTGAGAATAAAGTAGCAGCTTTTTTTCAAATATTTGCCATAGCATACCCATTTGTTATAAGCATAGTCTGTTCGATAATTTCCGAACAAGAAATTTTAGCAGGAAACTGCCAAAACATTCTTACTCTCCCTTGCAGAAGAAAGGTTATTAGTGCAAAGCTATTTATCTTGCTTGTCTTTGGACTTTTTTCAATGGTATTTTCTTCGGTACTTTTTTATTTATTGCTTCCAATCGTGGGAATAGAAATAGAATTACCGTTCTTATCAGTTCTTATTCCTGCACTTGTTCTTTGGGGAAGTAATATTGTGTTTTATATTCTGTCTTTATTATTGGCTTTTGGGTTCGGAAAAAATGTGTGTATAGGAATAGGTGTTCTTGGCAGTTTGCTTACTGCGTTAATGCAAACAGGATTAGGAACAGGGCTATGGTATGTTATGCCATATGGAATAGGTATCCGACTTACCGAATATTCTTTTATATCATCAATAAACATACCAATGGAAATAAACAAAGAAATAGAAATTGCTATTATATGTGATATAATAATAACTATGGTTTTATTGATAACTTTGATTGCGTGGTTTTCCCATTACAGCGGAAAACGAGCAGCAGAATAATTTGGTGATTTGATTATGAGTTGTCTTGGAAATATAATATGGTTTTTTTGCGGAGGATTTTGGCAAGGAATGGGTTGGCTATTTTCTGGAATTATATGGTGCATTACAATTATAGGTCTCCCCATTGGAAAACAATGCTTTAAGTTTGCTTCCCTTGCTTTTGTCCCATTTGACAAGGAGATTGTGTATGGTGGAGGTGCAATTTCCACTTTAGCTAATATTGTTTGGCTCGTTTTTAGCGGCATTCCGCTTGCTATATCCGCAGCACTAAATGGAATTTTTTTGTATTGTACGATTATTGGTATACCGTTTGGAAAACAATGTTTCAAAATAACAAAATTGGCTCTTTCACCTTTCGGTGCTACTATCAGAGAAAAATGAAAGAAGGTTGAATAGTATGGCAAATATATTGATTGTGGATGATGAAATCGATATGCTGAATCTCATTAAAAGAGTCCTTGAGAAAGACAATCATTGCGTAACACTTATAAATCATTCAAAGGATATACTTCATATTGATTTTAGGAAGTACGATTTACTCCTTTTGGACATAATGATGCCCGATATGGACGGCTTTGAGGTCTGTCAACAAATTCGTTCTCTTGTAGATTGCCCAATTATATTCTTGACTGCCAAGACACAAGAAGCCGACATCATTCGTGGATTAGGTTTAGGAGGCGACGATTATATCACAAAACCATTTGGAGCAAATGAACTTCGTGCTCGTGTTAATGCTCATCTGCGAAGGGATGCACGAGAGAAAAGATATTCTGTGAATGTTTCAGGTATCACCTTCTTGTTGAATGCGAAAGAAGCACAGTTTAATTCTGTAAAATTACCTTTAACGAAAAGTGAATATGAGATTTGCGAATATTTAGCTTTGCATCAAGGACAAGTTTTTTCAAGAGAACAGATTTATGAAGCTGTTTTTGGATTTGATGGAGAAAGTGACGATACTGTTATCGCTACTCATATCAAGAATATTCGCAGTAAATTACTTGCTGAAAAGCTTTCACCGATTGAAACAGTATGGGGGGTCGGATATAAATGGGAGTAAAAAAACTTCGATCCATTTTTATGAAATACATTTTAATTGTTGCAGTCGGTATTTTGTGTATTATTTTTTTGAATGCAGGGCTATATATGCTTGCTGCTAAAACAAATGTAATTTATCCTGCTGTGGAAGTTGAAAAATTAGTAAGTGCAGTTAAAGAAGATTTACAAACATCCTCTAAATTTTCTCCTGATGAATTACCTTCCTTTATTGAATACGCTCGTTTTGATTTAAGCGGAAAGTTACAGCAAAGTTCGCTTGATGCAGCCGAAGCTGAATTGATTTGGAATAACTGTATTGTTAATAAAAAGGAAAGTGATACTCCGTATCGTTTTCTATTAGTTGAACGAGAAAATGATATAATAATTCTTCGCTACCGTTTTACCGCACAATTTAGCAATTCAGTTTTTAGAAAGATAATCCCAACGGCAGACCTACTTATGGTTATAATTATTTTGATTGAAGTAATCGCATTGTTATTTTCGGTTTCGTATTTCTTCGGGAAATATACCGGCAAAAAAATTGAAAAAATGCTCCTTGTGACACAAAAAATTAAAGAACAAAATTTAGATTTCACGATCGAGAGCAGTGGGATTTTTGAAATTGACCAAGCATTAAACGCATTGGATGATATGAAAATAGCACTAAAACAATCCCTTACAGAACAATGGCGAGCAAACAAAATCCAACAAGAACAAATTTCCTCATTAGCCCACGATTTGAAAACACCGTTGACAATAATCCGTGGGAATGCTGATTTACTGTACGATACACCGCTTAACGAGGAACAAAAAGAGTGTACTGATTTTATCGAAAATAATTCTATTCAAATGCAAAGTTATATTCAAACACTAATCGAAGCAACCAAATCAAATAAGGGCTTCGTACTTCAGGTACAAAGTGTGAACACATCCGATTTTTTATCTGAAATAAGAAATCAGGCAAAAGGATTGTGTTCTATAAAGGGTATATTTCTTGATTATATTGAACACTATGAAACATCCCATATAAACATCGACAGGACTCAATTACTTCGTGTATTTGAAAACATACTATCAAATGCAGTTGAACATACTCCTGAAAATGCATCTATCTCTCTTGTGATTACAGAAGAAGAAAATTATCTGAAAGCTGTTGTTCGTGATATGGGAAAAGGGTTTTCGTCAGAAGCCTTAAACCGAGCAACTGAACAGTTTTATATGGGAGATGAAAGTCGAAGTTCAAAATCCCATCACGGAATGGGTTTTTATATAGCAAATGCTATTATAAATCAGCACAGTGGAAAGCTCGTTTTGAGTAATGATAAAGTAACCAGCGGTGCTGTCGTTACAATACAAATCCCCATCTAAAATATAAACAAGAAACAGTCATTAATGTTCAGGATATGAAAATTACACTTACAGTCAGTAAATGATTATGTATGCCGCCGCTATGGATAACACCATAACGGCGGTTTTTGGGTGTCTATCGGCTATCTCTGTCAATGGTTTTTTTACGCTGTCTTTGCGGTGGTTTCTGCTTGTTGCGTTCAGGAAGTAGTTTCCTTTCGCTGAAGATAAGGTGGATATGATAGTTTGTCTTGCGTTTGTTGTGGTGGAGGGCTGACACGCACTCCACACCATACCGCCTGCGGAACTCCTCCGTAAAATCTTCAAGGACTTCCTGCGGCTCGTATCTTGTATATACTTCAGGCAGGGCGATAATCAATTCCCTTGCTTCAATACATTTGCCCTCTGTACCGCTTCGCTTAAATTCCTGCTGGCTTTCCCTTGCAAGGTTACTCCAAAATTCATTGTCGGCGGTGCGGTAGGTGGCATAGAGATTTTCCTGTCTTGCGTGGCTTGTGATATAGGATATTCTTCCCTTGACATTGGGTAGCTTTGACATCTGTATAAAACTGTGTCTTGCCATATACTCCTTTCTCCCGTGACGGGCATACTCTTTTTGCAACCGAGAAATCGGTTGCCGCTGTTTCGGCGGCGTAAGCAGACGGACAGCGAAGAAAACAGCGGGCTGTTTTCTTCTGTATCATAGAGGCGGTGCTTTGCCCGAAGCTGTGATACATAGCCCCCTGCAAGGGCGATACCAGTTGATTTCTTAACAGACAATGATATTTCAGATAGCACCTTGCTGCTCGGCTAT
>UMET01002319.1_pt1 | contig 12914 bp, 12 predicted proteins | sample 1964821 | NCBI WGS metagenome assembly UMET01 (sample SAMEA4836027, study PRJEB28245) | human gut metagenome | biome: gut microbiome; material: fecal sample | place: Denmark | collected 2008
GGCAGCTTCCGCATCTGGAATGACTACCATATCTACCAGAAATACAGCGTTGTACAGAATCGCTGGGAGAAAGAACTGTCCGCAGATGCAAAACCGGAAAACTGTGTAGAGTGCGGCGCTTGTGAGGAACAGTGTCCACAAAAAATCAGCATTCGGGAACATCTGAAACGGGTACAGGCGGAATTAGACCATCCGGTGTGGAAATAAGTAGACTTATAAGGGGAGCTGTTGCTTTAAGCGATGGCTCCTTATTTTAAAATGTGTTTTAGGGCATTCAGGGATAAAGAATGGGTAGTTGTGTTATTTACGTTTGCGTTATCCTTTCTATCCTGTCAAGACTTGGAAGAAAATACATATCTGGAATATGGACAGGTCAAATGGGGAATGCCACCGGAAGAGATTTTGGAGCTTCTGGAGGTTCCTAAGGAGAATGTTGTGAGCCGGGATGCAGTGGAAGGTGTGGAGTATTATCTTTTGGAAAATGTGGAGTTTTGCGGAGAAAAGGCTTCGCAGATGGCGTTGAATTTTATGAATTTGGGATATCAGAAAGAAGCTGGGGAACTCGGTGGTCTGGTTGAAATTTACGCCTATTATCCAGAAGATGCGGATATGAAAAAAATAGAGAAAGAAATGAAGAAAATTTATGGCGATTCCATAGCAGAGATTTATGAATACGGGAGAAGTTCCATATCACCCAATCAAATACAGGAAGAAACATGGGCGCAATTTAAAGAAAATGCAAGGTTGGTGACAGGGGAATGGGTGAACTTTCCGGGAGAAGGAGGAAAAACGGTGCATTTTGACGCCTACAATCTGGCTGTTTATAAGAAAAAATTTACCCACTTTCCCTAAGGAAAGAATCATGCTATAATGTCAATATCTATCAGCCTGCGGCTGAAAAAAGTGAGCCTCGGGAGGCGCCTATGAAATGTGAAGATTCACTGACAAAAATAGAAGCATATATTCATAATAAAATGTCTTACCGGGAATTGGAAGATTTTCTGGAGCATGTGAAAGAGTGTCCCGATTGTTATGACGAACTGGAAACGTATTATACGATCACAGTGGGGATGAAGTATCTGGAAGAAGAGAGGCTGGAGGCATATAATATCCCCCAGATGCTCCGGGAAGATCTGAAAAAGAAGGAGCGGTATGTGCGCCGGGTGCATGCAGTGACCGGGGCGCTGTTTACCGGAGGACTGATTGGGCTTATTTCAGCGGCAGTTCTCATGTTGCTCTATCTGGGACGTATTGAGATGCCCGTCCTGTTTTGAGGGAAAGGATTTATAATGTATGAGTGAAAAGATTGTATTGATTGATGGACATAGTATATTGAACCGAGCTTTTTACGGGCTGCCGGATCTGACCAATTCGGAAGGACTTCACACAAATGCCGTGTATGGCTTTCTGAATATCATGACACGAATACTGGAAGAAGAGAAGCCTCAGTACCTGACTGTGGCTTTTGATTTACATGCGCCTACCTTCCGCCATCAGAAATATCAGGCGTATAAAGGGACAAGAAAAGCGATGCCGGAAGAGTTGAGGGAGCAGGTTCCACTGATGAAGGAAGTGCTGCAGTCCATGGGAGTGCCGACCGTCTCTATGGAAGGGTATGAGGCAGATGATCTTCTGGGAACCATTGCGAGAAGAAGTGAGGAAAAGGGAATGGATGTAACCATCGTTTCCGGTGACAGGGATCTTCTTCAGCTGGCAACGGATAAGATTTTGATAAGAGTTCCCAAGACTCGCGGAGGCAAAACTGTCATTGAGGATTATCATACGGCGGAAGTGCTGGAAACTTACCAGGTAACACCGCCTCAGATCATCGAATTAAAGGCGCTGATGGGTGATACGGCAGATAATATCCCGGGAATTCCGGGAGTAGGAGAAAAGACCGCCACCAAATTGATCGTGGAATACGGTTCTATCGAGAATGCCCATGAACATTTGGAGGAGATCAAGCCAAATAAAGCAAGAGAATCTCTGAGGGAGCATTATGATCTGGCGGTTCTCAGCAAAGATCTGGCAACGATACGGGTGGACAGCCCGGTGGAATTTTCCTGGGAGGATGCAAAGCTGGAAAATCTATATACACCGGAAGCTTATGAGATGTTTAAACGGCTGGACTTTAAGAATCTGCTGACAAGATTTGAAAAAGTGGAGGCGAGCGCAGCGCCGCAGGTGGAGATTCTGGAGGAGTTGGGAGAAGTGCAGAATCTTTGGGAGAAAGCAGGAGCTTGTGAGCGGGCGGGCGTATCGCTGGTAGAAGGAAAGCAGGAAGTTCTGGGTGTCGGTCTGGCTTTTGAGGAGCAAAAAGCCTGGTATATTCCAGTGTCTGGTTTTGTTACAGAGGAATATCTTTTGGATCAAGTGAAAAATCTCTTCCAGAAAGAGCTTTTGGTGGGAACACCGGATATCAAGAGCTTGCGAAAGAAAGTGGATATCACCTGCCACAAAGGGATTTTTGATCTGACAATCGCAGCGTATCTGTTGAATCCTCTGAAAAGTGAGTATTCCTATGATGATGTGGCAAAGGAATATCTGGGAGAACAGTTTCCGTCCCGGGAAGAAATTTTCGGAAGCGGAAAACACATAGATCTTTCCATGGAAGAGCAGGAAAAAGTGACACAGTACGGGGCGTATCAGGCATACGTATCTTTTGCGGCGCAGAAACCGATGACAAAGGCTCTGGAAGAGACGGGAATGCGGGAGCTTTTTGAAGAGATTGAAATGCCGCTGGCATTCACATTGGATGATATGGAAAAAGAGGGTATTCTGGTGCGGGCGCAAGAACTGAAAGATTACGGAGAAAAATTACAGATTCGTATTCAGGAACTGGAAGAAAAGATTTATGAGCAGGCAGGAGAAACTTTTAATATCAACTCTCCCAAGCAGCTGGGTGTGATTTTGTTTGAAAAAATGGGAATGCCGGGAGGAAAGAAGACAAAGACAGGCTATTCTACAGCGGCGGAGGTTCTGGATAAACTGGCGCCGGAATATCCCTTCGTGGCAGATATTCTGGAATATCGCCAGCTTACTAAACTGAAATCCACGTATGCGGACGGACTGGCAGGATATATTCAGGAAGATGGAAGAATTCATTCCAGTTTCAATCAGACAATCACGGCAACGGGAAGAATCAGCAGTACGGAGCCGAATCTGCAGAATATTCCTGTAAGGATGGAATTGGGACGAATGATCCGCAAAGTTTTTGTTCCGAGAGATGGCTTTGTATTTCTGGATGCAGATTATTCCCAGATTGAGCTGCGGGTGCTGGCTCATCTTTCCGGAGATGAGATGCTGATCCAGGCGTACCGGGAAGCGCAGGATATTCACAGGATCACGGCTTCGCAGGTGTTCCACATTCCTTTTGAGGAAGTAACGCCTTTGCAGAGAAGAAATGCCAAGGCCGTAAATTTTGGCATTGTATACGGGATCAGTTCTTTTGGACTGAGTCAGGATCTCAGTATTACAAGAAAAGAAGCGACGGAATATATTGAAAAATATTTTGCTACGTATCCTAAGATTAAGAGTTATCTGGATGGAGAGGTGGAAAAGGCAAAAAAAGACGGTTATGTGACAACGATGTTTGGACGCCGCCGTCCGGTGCCGGAGCTGAAATCCAGCAATTTTATGCAGCGGTCATTTGGAGAACGGGTAGCCATGAATTCACCGATTCAGGGAACAGCGGCAGATATCATTAAGATTGCCATGATCCGGGTGAATGAGGCTTTGCGTAAGGCAAATCTGCGATCCCGGCTGATTTTGCAGGTGCATGACGAGCTTCTCATTGAGACTGCCCGGGAAGAACTGGAAGAAGTATCCCGGATACTGAAAGAGGAAATGCTGGGAGCTGCCAAACTGGCAGTGCCGCTGGAAGTGGATATGCATACCGGAGAAAACTGGTATGAAGCAAAATAAACAAAAAGGATAAAGGGAGGGCGAGAGATGAAAGTGATCGGTGTAACCGGCGGTATAGGCGCCGGAAAAAGTGAAATATTGAATTTTATCGCGGATAACTGGAATGCCACGGTGATGGAGGCAGATGAGGTGGGGTATCTTGTGATGCGTCCGGGAAAGACTTGCTTTGCGCCTATTGTGGAATTGTTCGGACCGGGAATTTTGAAAGAAGACGGAACATTGAACCGGGAAGAAATTGCCCGAAAGGTATTTGAAGATAAAGAGCTGCTGAAGAAATTGAACCAGATTGTCCATCCGGCGGTGAAGGATTATATAAAAAATGCAATTCAGCGGGAAAAGGAAAATGAAACCGATATTTTTGTGGTGGAAGCAGCTCTGCTGATTGAAGATAAATATGATGAAATTTGTGACGAGTTATGGTATATTTATGCAGACGAGGAAACCCGCACCGAACGTCTGATGCAGAATCGGGGATATTCCAGAGAGAAGATCCAGGGGATTTTTGCCAATCAGCTTACAGAGGATGAATTCAGTGAGCATTGCGATTTTGAAATAGACAACAGCGGGGATTTTGAAGATACAAAAGAACAGATAATGCAAAGGATGCAGAGATATGAGATTATGTAGTATCGCCAGCGGCAGCAGCGGAAACTGTATTTATGTGGGCAGTGATACGACCCATCTGCTGATCGACACGGGGATCAGCGGGAAAAAAGTAGAATTTGGACTGAATTCTTTGGATCTTACCACGAAAGATCTGGATGGGATTTTTGTCACCCATGAACATTCCGACCATATCAAAGGGTTGGGTGTGATCGCAAGAAAGCATGGCGTTCCCATTTATGCTACGCCGGGAACTATTCGGGTTATGCAGGAGATGGAAGGACTGGGAAAGATGCCGGAAGGAATTTTCAGGGAAATCCATGGAGATGAGGATTGTATTGTGGGGGATCTGACAGTACATCCCTTTCACATTTCCCATGATGCGGCAGAACCGGTAGGTTACCGTATTTCCCACGGAAATCGTTCGGTGGGAGTGGCTACGGACATGGGGATTTATGATGATTATATTGTGGAAGAGCTGAAAGATCTGGACGCCCTTCTTCTGGAAGCGAACCACGATGTAAATATGCTTCAGGTGGGGAGATATCCTTATTATCTGAAGCGAAGGATTCTGGGAGAGCGGGGACATTTATCCAATGAGACGGCTGGACAGCTTTTGTGCCGGCTGCTCCATGATAATATGAAAGCGATTTTTCTGGGACATTTAAGCAATGAAAATAATTATGAGGCGCTGGCATATGAGACCGTGTGTTCTGAAGTGACCATGGGAGATAATCCTTATAAGGCGGGGGATTTTAAGATTACGGTGGCACACAGAGACCGCACATCGGAGGCAGTGCAGGTGTAAAGGAGACAGACATGAAGAAAACGATTATTACCGTAGTAGGAAAAGACACAGTGGGAATTATTGCAAAGGTCTGCGCATATTTGGCAGAAAATGAAATTAATATTCTGGACATTACCCAGACGATCGTAGACGGATTTTTTAATATGATGATGATCACAGACGCTTCCGGCAGTGGAAAAGGAAATGGGGAGATTGCCCAGGAACTGGAAGAGCTGGGAGAAAAGATCGGTGTTGCTATCCGATGCCAGCACGAGGACATTTTTAATAAAATGCACAGAATCTAAGGGAACAGGCAAAAAAAGATGACGGAGGACAAGCGACATGATTAATATGTTTGAGGTAAATGAAACCAATCAAATGATCGAACAGGAAAATCTGGATGTGAGAACGATCACACTGGGAATCAGTCTTCTGGATTGTGTGGATGCCGATCTTGACAAGGTAAATCGCAAAGTATATGAAAAGATCACCACACTGGCGAAAGATTTGGTGCAGACTGGGGAAGATATTTCCAGAGAATACGGTATTCCTATTGTAAATAAAAGAATTTCTATCACTCCTATGGCTTTGGTGGGAGGAGCAGCCTGCAAAACTCCTGAGGACTTTGTGACGCTGGCAAAAACTCTTGACAAAGCGGCAAAAGAAGTGGGCGTGAACTTTATCGGAGGATATTCTGCGCTGGTATCGAAGGGAATGACAAGGGCAGACGAACTGCTGATCCGTTCCATTCCTCAGGCGCTGGCAGAGACGGAGAGAGTCTGCAGCTCTGTAAATCTTGGTTCCACAAAAACGGGAATCAATATGGATGCGGTTAAATTGATGGGTGAGATCGTACTGGCTACAGCGGAAGCCACCAAAGAAAATGATTCTCTTGGCTGCGCTAAGCTGGTAGTATTTTGCAATGCGCCAGATGATAATCCGTTTATGGCAGGAGCTTTCCACGGAGTGACAGAGGCTGATGCGATCATCAATGTGGGTGTCAGCGGACCGGGAGTAGTAAAACATGCTCTGTCGCAGGTCCGTGGAGAAAACTTTGAGGTGCTCTGCGAGACGATTAAGAAAACGGCATTTAAGATCACCCGTGTGGGACAGTTGGTAGCTCAGGAGGCGTCCAAACGTCTTGGCGTTCCCTTTGGTATTGTAGATCTTTCTCTGGCTCCCACACCGGCAATCGGTGACTCTGTGGCTGAGATTCTGGAAGAAATCGGTCTGGAGCGGGTAGGCGCTCCGGGAACAACAGCGGCGCTTGCCATGCTGAACGATCAGGTGAAAAAGGGAGGCGTTATGGCTTCTTCTTACGTGGGCGGTTTAAGCGGAGCTTTTATCCCTGTCAGTGAAGATCAGGGGATGATCGATGCGGTCAATCTGGGCGCTCTTACCTTAGAAAAACTGGAGGCTATGACCTGCGTATGTTCGGTAGGTTTGGATATGATCGCTATTCCAGGAGACACGAAAGCAACAACTATTTCCGGTCTGATCGCGGATGAGATGGCGATCGGTATGGTGAATCAGAAAACAACGGCTGTCCGGATCATTCCGGTGATCGGAAAAGGCATCGGGGAGACCGTGGAATTTGGCGGACTTTTGGGATACGCTCCCGTTATGCCGGTAAATACCTTCGGCTGCGACGCCTTTGTAAATCGGGGAGGAAGGATACCTGCGCCGATCCACAGCTTTAAGAACTAAAAGAGAAAATACGACAGTTTTGTCGAAAATTTTGGTATGTCCGGGGGTTGTTTTTTCCCCGGACTGTGTTATACTGTTTTTATCTTCTAAGTCTGGCAGTTCTGCCAGGATATCCCATGTTTATCTAAGTGAATAAAGGTTGCATTATGAAAAATCGCCCGGCAAAGAGTGAATGAAAAATAAAATGCAGGGAGGTGAGGTCTGTCTTTGTATTTGGCGGGAGAAAGGAGGTCTGTTCGGAGTATACTGGCTGCTGCAGGCTGGAAGAATCATAACTATTCAATTCTTATCCTGAGTTCTCAGGAAATTCTCAAAATCTTAAAAATATAAAGGAGTAATTTGTGAAAAAACAGCATATTTGGCGAGTGTGGATTGCCGCAGGTACGGTACTGGCAGTGAGTACCGTGGGGAGTCTCATGGCTTATTTTACAGATACACAGGAGAAAGTGAATCATTTTACGGTGGGGAAGATTCAGATTGCGTTACAGGAGCCAGAGTGGGAAAAGAAGGCGGATCAGGACAAGAATAACATTCCTGATGAAGCGGAGCACATGATCCCTTTGCAGACGATTACGAAAGATCCAAAAGTACAGAATACGGGAATCAACGACGCTTACATTTTTCTTACGGTGGAAATTCCATGCAGAGAGCTGATTACAGTGAATGCAGATGGAATGAAAAATCCGCCCGGAATGACGCCTCTGTACAGTTATGAACAGGATGCTTCCTGGAAACATCTGGGGAGTTGTAAGGCGCTGGATGAAAAGGGGAAACAGACGGGAGTGAAGCATCTGTATGCCTATGCGGAAGCATCTGGAAAATGTCGGATCGTAAAACCAAAAGAGACGACGCTCCCTCTGTTTCACAGTGTTACATTTGCAAATGTTCTGGAAGGGCAGGGACTGGAGGAACAGGAATTTACCATAGATATTCAGGCATACGGTATTCAGACGGCGAATCTGAACGGGGGAACTTCAGATGCCATGGAAATCTGGCAGATTCTCAGTAACCAGAAAGAGATTCCGGAACATTATCAGAAATAAGGGATGGAAGTAAGGAGCGTTGTGGATGAAAAAAAGAAAGATAGGAATTTTTCTGCTTGCTTTTCTGCTCTGTTTATGGGGAAATTATGGAAAACTGTATGCCTGGTTTACAGATCAGGATGAGAAAAAGAATCTGTTTTCCGTGGGAAATAATGAGGTGGAAATCGAAGAGGAATTTCCCGAATCACAGATCATACCAGATAAAGAAATTGAAAAGACAGTGGAATTTACCAATACAGGGAAGGTTCCCTGTTATGTGCGGGCAAAGTATTATTTTAGCAGCGACGATGCCGAGGAACATACAACGATTATATTTGGCTCAGAAAAATGGAAAAAAGGGAGTCATGATTTTTATTATTACCAGGACAGCATTGTTCCGGGAGAAAAAACAGAACCATTCATCACCGCAGTAAAAATAAAGAAAGAAGGAGAAAACCTGGAATCTTTTGATCTGAATATTTATACAGAAACGGTGCAGTCTGAAAATCATTCCAGTGCGGAGGAGGCATTTGGTATGTTTGAGAAAGAAGGAGAGGGGTATGAGACATAAAATAAAGATTCTGGCGGCGGCAGGTCTGGCTATGATGCTTACAGGTGTGAGTGTTCTGGCATTTTCAGAGGTGTCCGTTCTGATGCAGGCGGTAAGCGGAAAAGTGGCGATTCGTTTGGAAGAGTTTACGGTGGAAAGGGGAAAGGAAGTCTCCTGGAAAGAAAATCCTGTGGTGCTTCCGGGAGACAGGCTGTCAAAGATTGCCAGAATTTTCAATCGGGGGGAAGAATGCTATATACGGGCAGCGGTGGTGTTTACCGATGAAAAGAAATCTGGAAATTCCCTTTCGCAAAAAAATCTGACAGGGATCAGTGACGATTGGATCTGGAAGGGAGAGTATTGCTATTATAAAAAGATTCTTCCCAAAGGAGGAAAAACGGATTTTTTTCAGGGTATTCAGATTCCTTCTGAATGGAAAGAGGGAGAAGACGATGATAATCACTGGAATGCCAGGGTAAAGGTAGATGCAGTACAGGCGGAGTATTTTTATCCGGATTTTTCCAGTGAAGATCCCTGGGGATTGGAAAAGCAGGGAGTGGAGATTCAAAAGAGTCCAAAGGAAGAACCGGTAGATCAGACGGCAGATCAGGAACCGGTGATTCTGAAAATTCAGCAGAAGATGCAGGGATTTTCGGTGGAGACAGATGAATTTTTCAGAAAAATGGAAACCTTTCTTCCGGGCAGGGCACAGACCGGGTCAGTGACCTTTGAAAATCGTACGAAGGACAGCAGGGAAGTATTTATGCGAGCAGAGATTCTGGAAGAAAATGAGTTTCTAAAGGAACTGGAAGTGACGATTGAAAAAAGGTTAAAGGACCGCACAGAACTGCTTTATCAGGGAACGCTGCTGGCGGATCAACTGGAAAACTATCAGAGCATCGGGAAGATTCCGGGGGAGGAGAGCAGTACGCTGGAGTTTAAGATCACGCTGCCGCAAGAGGCGGATAATCGGTATGCGGCTCAGCAGGGAAAAATCAAGTTCTGGTTTACCACGGATGTTTCAGGAAAGGAAACTCCGGTTCCGGCAGTAAAGACAGGAGATACGGTGTGGAGATGGGGAGTGGCAGCGGCGCTTACCCTGTTGGGTTCCCTGACTGTTGTGGGAGGAATTTTATGGAAGAGGTATAAAAAATGGTGAGAAAGTGTATCAATGGAATCTTTTTTCTTCTGACGCTGCTGGGAATGCTGAGTATTCTGCTGATTTTGGTTCCGTATTTGTTTAAAATCAAGCCGCAGATTGTTTTGTCTGGTTCTATGGAACCGGAGATTTCCGTGGGGAGCCTAGTTTATATTTCGGAAAATATTCCCCCGGAGGAGATTCAGGAGCAAGATGTGATCGCCTATCGGAGAGGGGAGCAGATGCAGGTGCTTCATCGTGTCATTCAGGTGGATGAAAAGAAAAAAATGTTTCAGACGAAAGGGGATGCCAACGAAAACGCAGACCCGGGTATGGTGGATTTTTCTCAGTATGTAGGGAAGGAGGTGTTTTCCATTCCGTATCTTGGATATGGAGCGGATTTTATTCAGACAGGCGGGAATCGCTTCTGGCTTGGCGGGGGGATAGTGATTTTGTTGGCGATGGATTTTTTGTGGTACAGAAAGGAGAGAAGAGCAAACAGTGAAGAAAACGGCTAAGAGGATAATGGCGCTGCTGCTGATTTTTCTGTTGAGTTTCCCTGTTTTTCATATTTGGGCAGAGGGGGCGGAGGTAGAATTCTATATTGAGCAGAGAGAAGGAGAGGTACAGCAGTTTGCCTTTGATAATGGTTCCCGTCTGCCGGTTTCCGGTGTGCGGTATGATAAATTCAGGCGATGGGACGATGTGCCAAGTACGCCGGAATACCCCAATCTGGGTGTGGGGATCAAGTATATTGAAGGAGATGATAAAAATCCTGACGGAGGAGGAAAATGGAGGTATGTCTATTGTCTGGAATTTGCGAAAGACAGTCCTACAGGCGGGCTTCCTATGGAATATATCGGTTGGGCGAACCGGGAAGTCTCGTATGCGCTGTATTATGGAGCTGTATATTACGGGCAGCCCTGCCGGTATGCGCCTTATTCTACCGGAGACTGGCAGATGGATTACTTTGTCACTCAGATGGCGATCCATGTGCTGAATGGAGAATATACGCTGGAAGCCATGCTGCGGGGGATGAATAAAAGTCAGGCGACACAGGGGGAAAAGGAGCTTGCTTACAGCCGGATCAGCCGTTTGGTTTCGGATGCCAGAAATCCGGGAAACTACGGTGGATTTACTGCAGATGGCTGGCTGGATATGAATAGTTGTACCTTTTCGCTGAAAGGCTATCAGGATTCCTGGTATTATGATAACGGAAACTATATTTCCTCGGGAGTTTTTTCGGCAGATTTTAAGAGTTATTATGGATATGATTTTCGGGAACAACTGACGGGATACGAGGTTCAGGTCCCCGATGGGGTAACAGTGAAGAAAAATGGTCCTCAGACTTATGCGGATTTTCAGGTAGTGATTGGTGAAAATCAGTATAAGCAGTGGCAGCTTACCGGGCATACTGTGCCGGTTCGTGTAAAAGCTACGGTTTCCAGATATTGGGGAGGTGGAATTTATAAGTATCGGGGTGGAGAAAATGTTCAAAAGGTGTGTTTTCTTACCTGGGGAAATTCCGGAGGAACGTCTGTTTTTGATGCCAAGGTAGATTTGCATATTCCAAGAGTGAAACAAAATTTGAAGATATATAAGACGGATGCAGAAACGGGAGAACCTTTGCCAGGAGCAAAATTTTCTCTGTGGCTTTATGATGGAAAACAATACAGTAAAAAAGCAGGAGATTTCAAAGATCTTGGAGACGGGAGCTATGCATATTCCGATATTGAGTATACGTCCACAGTAGACGGTCGTTTCCTTATCCGGGAGGATCAGGCGCCGGAGCCTTATGATGAGAATTATGTAAAAGAAAATGCGGCGGATGAACAGGATTATGCAGTCTATGGAGGCAGACAGATCCGTATGAAAGAAGATGGTTTCTGGTCAGAAAATGTGAACGATCCCTTTACTTTTCGGGATAAAAAGAAGATTCCTCAGGCAGATGTGGAAGTGATGAAATATGATATTGATTCGGGAAAAAATCTGGAAGGAGCGGAATTTTGCATCTATGAATGGGAGGAAGCGGCTGGAAAGTACAGAGAAGAGATTCTGGAGAAAATGGTTTATGACAAAACAGCACAGCTCTATAAGACGGAGAAACCGCTTACCAGAACGCAGGAAAATCAGGGAAAATTTTTGATAAAAGAGACCGGACTTCCGGCAGGATATCACTGTGCGTGGAGCCAGGAAATTCTTGTGGAGAAGCCGGGAAAGGTTACTTTGCAGTTGGAGGCTCCCAATTATCCAGGAAGAACGATTACCGTCTGTAAGAGAATACGGAAGGATGAGGTCACTTGGGAACATGGAAATCCTACGTTCTTTTTCAGAATCAGCGGAACGGATCTGAATGGAAAAAAGCATGGATATCACTGTTGGGTGGAAATAACACCGGAGATGATGGAGCAGCAGGGGGAGTATCTGATGGGAAAAACAGAGGTCAAAGATATACCGGCAGGAGACTATCAGATCACGGAGCAGGAAGATACGATGCGATATATTCTCACAGATATTATTTCCCAGACAGAAAATGTGACCGTAAAAAAAGAGGAGAGTCAGACAATCCATGGGTTGGTAAAAATTCAAGGAGAAGTTTTTGCAGATCTGAAGTTTGGAGATGGAAGCGTACTGTTTGAAAACCGTAAGATTCATTATGGAGAATACTCCGATACGGCTACGGTAACCAATCATTTTGAAAAGAAGTAAAAAGAAAAATTCCAGGAGGGAAGCAGACGGCAGATCACAGGATGATTAACTGCCGTCTGTACTCATTGGTAAAGGAACGGGAATATTTTTCGCAAAGGACAGATTCATACAGGTGCGAGATACGGATATTTTCTTCCAGAATGTTTCTGGCATCGGGAGAGAGCTTTTTGGAGACATCCGCCAGTTTGCTGATTACCGGCAGCGTTCCCTGCTGCTTAATGCGACCAAGAACAGGCAGAGCGCTGCGCCGAAAGCCGAGAAGACGGGCATAGGCTATGGGGGGGACTTCCTGGATGTTCAAAAGGGCATGAAATAACGTCCTGCTGATTCGGCTGTAGGTAAGTTCTCTGGTCTTTAAAAGCGACACATATTGAGAAAAATTCTCATATTGATCCCGCGTATTCAGAATGCGGGAAAGAAGGTCGGGAGTCATATCCTGACAGGCAGCCAGACGGTCGGCGGGAATCCCGTACA
>UMET01015837.1_pt1 | contig 12835 bp, 10 predicted proteins | sample 1964821 | NCBI WGS metagenome assembly UMET01 (sample SAMEA4836027, study PRJEB28245) | human gut metagenome | biome: gut microbiome; material: fecal sample | place: Denmark | collected 2008
GATTAGATATTATTGTATCCATGAAAAAAGAAAAAATCAAGGAGGTTTTAGAACAGGTCTAATTCCCTCAACGCCTCCACCAACTCATCATTTTTCTCAGGACTCATTACGCAGAACCGTATAAAGGAGTTATCCAGAAACGGGAATGTGGAGCAATCCCGAATCATCAGCCCCTTGCGGATGCAATGTTCAAATACCATTTCAGAAGTCACATCTTCTCTCAGTATTTTCACCAGAAGGAAATTGGAACAGGAAGGATATACTTTTACATGCTTCCAGGTATGCAGTAACTGATACAACCGGTTTCGTTCACTGGTAATCAGCGCTCTTGTTTTTTCAATATATTCTTTGTCGGAAAACATGATACATCCTGCAATCTCTGCCAGACTGTTAATAGTCCATGGATTTTTCCTGGTATTGATGTATTTCAGCAAATCAGGATTTCCGGTAACCGCATAGCCAAGACGCAGACCGGGAGCAGCGAAGAATTTGGAAATTCCCCGCAAAACAATAAGATTATTGTAATTGTTGGTTAGGGGAATGGAGGAAATCTTGATTCCGGCATCTGTAAATTCCTCATAAGTTTCATCTACCATAACTGAAATTCCGTACTGCATGGCTCTGTCCAGAATCCGCCGCATTTCTTTTCTGGAAATAGCAGTGGAAGTAGGGTTGTTTGGATTGCACAGAACCAGAAGGTCCAGGCTGTCATTTAGATGGCTGCAGAAATCTTCTACGTTCATTTGGAAGTTTTCCTCTTCCTTTAAAGGATAATAGAGGGTCTGACCACCCTCAAGGGCAATTTCCCTTTCGTATTCCGAATAGGTAGGACCCAGAATCAGAGCTTTTTGCGGATGTGTGGTCTGAATGAACAGAGAAATCAATTCCGTAGAGCCATTTCCCACAATAATATTGTCAAACTCAGCACCCGTGTAATCGCAGATGCTTTTTCTGAGTTTAGCATATTCCCGGTCCGGGTAAGTGGTAATAGCATCCAGGTGTTTAGAAAGGGTATCTCTTAACAGGGGAGAGATACCGAGAGGGTTTACATTTGCAGAAAAACTGGTAATGTCCTCTTTTTGAATATGGTAGATTTCTTCAATTTTTTCCAGGTCACTGCCATGGAAATGGTCTTTATGTTTCAGCATGGATATGCCTCTCTTTCTTGAATGTGGATTGTACGTTGCACAGCACAACTTTGTAGTGTATAATTCATAGTAGCAGATTGTTATCAAGGATTCAATATGGAATTCAGGAATATACTAGACAGGGTAAGGGTGATAATTTGAAGACACGAATGGAACAACTGATAAACGGACGATTTGAGTATGAGGTACCGGAACTGGAACTGTCAGCGACTGAAATCGTGCTGGATATCCTGCCGGAAGAAAGGTTTCGTGGTGAACTGGAATTTTGGGCAGGAGATGATAGAAGAATCAAAGGAATGGCGTATTCCAGCCACAGAAGATTTCTTTTGGGAAAGGAAAAATTCTCAGGAGACAGGGTGAAACTTCCCTATGGAGTGGACACTGCAGGGCTGGAAGGTCAGGATAAAATTGAGGGAGAAATTGTACTAAGCACCAGTATAGGAGAATACAGGGTGCCTTTTTCTATTACTGTTAAGAAACCGGAAGTCAGGACTTCCCAGGGAACTGTTGGGACTCTGGAGGAGTTTGTGGAGCTTGCAAAGGAGGATTTCAGAGAAGCCTATCAGTTATTTACAGATGCTTCTTTTGTACAGCTTTTAAAAGGCAGGGAAGAATTACTGCCGTATTATGAGGCTTTGTCACAGACTCCGGTACCCTATCAGAATCTGGAAGAGTTTCTCATAGGAGCAGGGATGAAAAAGCCGGTTACACTGAGTCTGGAAAAAGAAGCTCTGGAATTGTATGAGGTACAGAGTTCTTTGAAAGACACTCTGCGGATACGCAGGAGCGGCTGGGGATTTTTAAGAGCAGAGATTCAGACAGAAGGAGACTTTCTGGAGGTAGAGAAAACTTCTATTCAGGATGGGCACTTTATTGGAAGTGTTTATGATTTAGAATATATTATCCGTCGGGACGGTCTTGGCAAAGGGAAAAATTTTGGAAGGATTCAGATTAAAACAGTTTATGAAACCATTACCTATGAAATTATGGCGTCTAAAAGTAATCGAATTCAGGTAAATGTTACTGCTTATGAGAAGAAAAAGCGGCTGCAGGCAGCAAGAGAAATGCTGGACATGGAGCTGGGACGTGTGGACGTACAGACTTGGAGCCAGAATATGCTGGAGCTTTTGGAAGAGCTAAAGGAAAATGGATATTATGCTACAGAGTGTCAGCTTTTTGAAGCCTATGTGTATGTCCAAAAAGGACAGAAAGAAGAAGCCAGACGCCTGTTAGACTCTCTGGAAAATAATCAGAGGGTGCTTCAGGAAGAAGAACTGGAGGGCGCGTTTTTATACTTAAACGAATGTTCAGAAAGAAGTACCCAACTGAAAGAGCATGTGACAGCCAGACTGCGTCAGCTCCATCAGCGCAGGGTAGATAGCTGTTTATTATTATATATGATCTTTCAGTTAGATTCTGAGGCGCTAAGAACTCCATCAAGAAAAATGTTTCTTTTGGAGGAGCAGTACCGGATTGGATGCAGAAGCCCCTTTTTGTATCTCATGGCATGTCGTCTTGCAGCAGAGGACGGAGCGGTATTTCGGAAAATGAATGAATTTACGGTCCAGGTCTTTTTGTTTGCTGAGAAATATCACATTCTTACAGAAGAAATGGCTTTTCGGGCAGCAGATCTGGCAGGACAGATGAAGAGTTTTTCGCAGAAGGTTTATGAGATTTTGGAATGTGCTTATGAGCAATATCCTACGGTCCAGACTGTGAAGGAAATCTGCCAGTTGATTATGAAGGGTGAGCCAAGAAACCCTGAATATTTCCGATGGTATGAACTGGCAGTGATGTCAGAACTGAAGATTACAGGTCTGTATGAATATTATATTGAAACCATGAGCAGAAATTATCAGAAAGTGTTGCCCAAAGTGATTCGTCTGTATTTTGGCTATAATAATACCTTAAGTGATAAGAAAAAAGCATTTGTGTACAGTAATGTTATCCGAAATAAAGACCTGGATCCGGAAACTTATCAGGCATACCGGAATAAAATGGAAGCCTTTGCCTGTGAGAAAATCAAGGAAGGCAGAATGAATGAGGATTTTGCTGTGGTTTATCAGGAATTCTGTGTGGATTCCAGGGATGAAAATGTAAGAAGCGCTCTGGCAAAGGTATTGTTTACCCAGAGGATTTACTGTGATGACCCGAAAATCAGAAGGGTAATTGTGCGCCATGCTTCTATGAAAAAAGAACAGGCTTATCTGTGTGCTGATAAAACTGCTTATATTTCTCTTTATACCAGGGATGCGGCGATTCTGTTCGAGGACAGCCGCCAGAGGCGTTATGTGGCAACTGTGGATTACAATATTCATCCGTTGTTGGATGTGGAGGAATTATCAGGGAAACTGTTACAAGATGGACGAAAATATCCGGGAATGCTGCTGCACACCTGTGGAGAACTGAAACATGAACAGCCAATTAACGAACAAAACTGCAAAAATTTCCAGGCAATTTTAGATGAGGATGTGTTTACAGATGCCTACAGGCAGGAAATGAGAAAGCGGCTTTTGCTGTATTATGAGTCACAGATGGATAACCGAAATCTGAGAGAATCCCTTCGAGATATGGATTTCAGAGGCTTTGCAAAGGTAAATAAACGTCTGCTCATTACCATTTTGGTAAAGCAGGATATGTTTTTGGGCGCTTATGATCTGGTGTGTGAATACGGATATGAAAACATTGATATTCCGATTTTGCTCCGTTTATGCAGCCAGATGATTTTGAAATTGGAATTTGAATATGAAGAGGAAATGCTCCTTCTGGCATCTTATATTGTTCAGGCGGGAGTTTATGATGAAGTGCTTTTGCGTTATCTGGTAAAGCATTTTGAAGGTCCGGTGAAGGAAATGGTGTGGCTGTGGGAGCGCGCCATGGGCTTTGCTGTGGACTGCTATGGATTGGAAGAAAGAATTCTGCGCTACAGCATGTTTACCAGATATGCACATCCACAGGGGTTGAAGGTACTGCAGGAATATCTGGAACAGGGAGGAAGGGAACAGGTGATTCTGGCCTACCTTACTTTTGAAGCCTATGATTATTTTGTAGGAGAAAGAGAAAAAGAAGCATTTCTTTTTGAGGCGCTGGAGAAGATTCTGGAAAAAGGATGGGAATGTGATATTATTTGCAGACTGGCGCTTTTGAAAGCATATACAGAAAATGGACAGTGGAATGAAAGAAGAATGCAAAGAGCCGGAGAGATTTTGGAAGAATGTGTACAGGAACGTCTGAAATTTGCATTTTTCCAGGACATGCCAAAAGAACTGCAGCAGATTTTCCAGTTAGAGGATAAAGTATTTGTGCAGTGTAAGGCAGGACCAAATGCGAAAGTTACCCTGCATTACCAGATTGAGCGGGAAAACGTGCTGTCAGAGGAGAAGATGGAGCCTTTGAAGGAACGGTATCAGGGGATTTATAACAAGGAATTTGTCCTGTTTTATGGAGAAAAACTGATTACCTATTTTGTCATAGAAAAAGAGAACAGCATAGAAACGACGCCAAAGCAGGTACTTACAGTGGAGAAAACCAGCTTTCAGGGCAGAAGTAAATATCAGATGCTCAATGCCATGCTGCAGATGAAGGAACAGGGAAATCTTCAGGAGCTTTGTCAGGCAGAGGAAGAATATCTGAAACAGGAGCAGCAGGTATGGCGGCTGTTTCCACTGTTGGATTAAAGGGAGGAAATGGAAGTGAATGAGACACGAAATATTATTGTAGGTCTGGAAATTGGAAAACAGCAGTCCCAGATTTGCTATTTTGACCGAAAGGAAAAAGAGCCGATTTCCATTTCTGTAAAAACAGGGAGCAATCAATATCTGTTTCCCACTATGCTGTCTAAGAAACCTGGGGAAGAGGTCTGGCATTTTGGAATGGAAGCCCAGTATTTTTCCAGGAATGAAGGGGAAATTCCAGTGACCGGACTTTTGGCAATGTTTGGAAAGTCAGAAGAAATTCTGGTGGATGGAACCAGTAGAAAACCAGAAGAGCTTCTGGAACATTATCTTCGCGGCTGTATTTCCCTTTTGGGAACTGCAGATCCGGTAAGGCAGATAAAAGCAGTGATGATTACAGTGCCTAAATTATCAAAAACAATGGTTGGGGCTCTTTATCAGGCAGGTGAGCGTATGGGCTTTAGCAGAAATCAGATTTTCCTTCAGGATTATGATGAGAGCTTTTACTATTATGTAATGAATCACAGAAGAGACAACTGGAATCGGAAAATCGGCTGTTTTTTGTTTGAGGAAAAGGAGGTTTCTTTTGCAAGCCTTGTGATTGACAGTCAGAAACGGCCTATGACAGCGTATATTGAACATGGCGTTACTGCACAGATATCCCAGGATCCGGTGGAGCGAGATGAAAATTTTTACCGCCTCATTGCCAGGTCCTGTGCAGCAGAGCCTTATTCCAGTATTTATATTGTAGGCGATGGCTTTGACCAGGAATGGGCAGTGCGGTCTACCCCCTATCTTTGTAAAAACCAGAGGCATGTGTATTATGGAAACAATCTCTATGTAAAGGGCGCCTGCTACGGGGCAAGAGAAAAATGTGATGAAGGAATTTTAAAGGGATACCTCTATCTAAGTCCTTCTCTGGTGCGTAATCATGTGGCTATGGACATGATGGTTAATGGTTCTCCCAAAACTTATGTGCTGGCAGAAGCAGGGAAGAACTGGTATGAGATTCATACAGAGCTGGAGCTGATTTTAGACGACAGAGAAGATTTAGAATTCCTGGTTACTTCCATAGATGGGGGAAGCAAAACCAGGTGCAGTATGAAACTTCCGGGACTTCCCAAACGCCCCAATAAAACCACCAGACTTCGGGTGACGATTTCCTATGAATCAGAAGAACTCTGTGTGATTCAGGCAGAAGATTTAGGATTTGGAGAAATGTTCCCGTCCCAGGGAAAGGTCTGGATTGAGAAAGTATCATGGTAAAGGAGGCGCGAAGATGAGCAGTTATATTTTATGTCAGGTAAAGCGGGCATCCATGCCCTATTATATCGAAAACATCAGTACCAATATTTACAGCATTGAAGAGCTTTGCTACTATTTTTACCATAATATTTATCTGTTAGATGAAACCATTTTAAATGAGCATCTGTGCGACTGGCTGCGAAAAGAGCTGGGGCTTGAAAAGCTGTACAAGCGTTTGTATAAGGTGCTGGAAGAGGGACTTGGGACTTCAGAGTTTATTCTGGCAGTGTTTAAGGAAATTAATTATCTCACCCATAAGGAATTTAAGGAGCTTAATGAGAAGCTGAATCTTCTGGAACTACAGCCGGTTGTTCTGCGGGAAAAGAAAAAAGGAGATTATCTGGTGGAAAACAAAATGTATGTAAACGCCATCCGGATTTATGAAAACGCCCTGCAAAAAGAAGACAAAGAAGGTTTGGGAGAGCAGTTCAGCGGCGGCATTTATCATAACATGGGATGTGCGTATCTGCATTTGTTTCAGTTTGCAGATGCAGCTCAGTGCTTTTTGAAGGCCTATCAGGTGCTTCGCACAAAACAGGTATTGAGTCACTATCTTATGGCAGTTTATATGGAGCAACAGGAAGGATTTGAAAAAGCCTGTGAAGATATGGAAGCTTCAAAAGAACAGAAACAGGAAGTGCTGCAAAAACTGGAAGAAGCGGAACAGGAAACCCGGCCTGTTACAAGGGAAGAGGCAGAGGAAGTTTTAAATGGGTTTATCCGGGATTACCACAGAAGCACAGGATTTTAACTTGTTTTTTGACCTGTGTTGATATATAATCCAGATGTGTTATACCGAGTTCATAGAAAACAGAGAGGTAAGAAAGATGAGTACAGACAGATATGTAAGTCCATTATCCGAGCGTTATGCAAGTAAAGAAATGCAGTATATTTTTTCTCCGGACATGAAATTCCGTACCTGGAGAAAATTGTGGATTGCGCTGGCAGAGACAGAGAAAGAACTGGGACTGAATATTACCCAGGAACAGATTGATGAACTGAAGGCAAATGCAGACAACATTAACTATGAGGTGGCAAAAGAAAGAGAAAAACAGGTACGCCACGATGTGATGTCCCATGTATACGCATATGGTGTACAGTGTCCAAAAGCCAAAGGAATTATTCACCTTGGAGCTACCAGTTGTTATGTAGGAGACAATACAGACATTATTGTCATGACAGAAGCTTTGAAACTGGTGCGCAAGAAGCTGGTGAACGTGATTGCAGAACTGGCGAAATTCGCTCAGGAGCATAAGGCACAGCCAACCCTTGCGTTTACCCATTTTCAGCCTGCACAGCCTACAACCGTAGGAAAGAGAGCAACTCTTTGGATGCAGGAATTCATGTTAGATTTGGAAGACCTGGAGTATGTACTCAGCACCATGAAATTATTAGGTTCCAAAGGCACCACAGGTACACAGGCAAGTTTCCTGGAACTGTTTGACGGGGATCAGGAAACCATTGATAAAATTGACCCCATGATTGCACAGAAAATGGGCTTCAAGGAATGCTATCCGGTTTCCGGACAGACCTATTCCAGAAAAGTAGACACCAGAGTATTAAATGTACTGGCAGGAATCGCAGCAAGCGCACATAAATTTTCCAATGATATCCGTCTGCTGCAGCACTTAAAAGAAGTGGAAGAGCCTTTTGAGAAGAGCCAGATTGGTTCCTCTGCCATGGCTTATAAGAGAAACCCAATGAGAAGTGAGAGAATTGCTTCTCTGTCCAGATTTGTTATGGTAGATGCCTTAAATCCGGCCATTACTTCTGCAACCCAGTGGTTTGAGAGAACTCTGGATGACTCTGCCAACAAACGTCTGTCTGTACCAGAAGGCTTCCTGGCTATTGACGGTATCTTAGACCTTTGCTTAAACGTAGTAGATGGACTGGTGGTTTATCCAAAAGTTATTGAAAAACGTTTGAGAAGCGAACTGCCATTTATGGCAACCGAAAATATTATGATGGATGCAGTAAAAGCTGGCGGAGACCGTCAGGAACTTCATGAGAGAATTCGTGAACTCTCTATGGAAGCAGGAAGAAATGTAAAAGTAGAAGGAAAAGAAAACAACCTTCTGGAGCTTATTGCAGCAGATCCGGCCTTTAACATGACCCTGGAAGATTTACAGAAAACCATGGATCCTGCAAAATACACAGGAAGAGCTGCTGTACAGGTGGATAACTTCCTGAAAAATGTGGTAAATCCTGTGTTAGAAGCAAACAAAGAGCTTTTGGGAATGACAGCAGAAATTAATGTATAAAAAATAGTATCAGGGGGAGGACAAAGGAGAGCAGATATATGAATCAGGAAAAAAAAGGAAGAGCCATTGCGCTGCTTCCCATTGGAGTATTTTTAGTGATTTTTATCGGGGCGGGTGTTCTGTTTCAGGACTTCTATACCATGCCTGCGATTGTCGGTTTCCTCATTGCACTGATTGTGGCCTTTGTGCAGAATAGAAGACTGCGGTTTTCTGACAAGCTGTCTATTATTTCAAAGGGAATCGGAGAAGAAAATATTGTTACCATGTGTCTCATTTTCCTGGCAGCAGGCGCCTTTTCCGGAACCATTCAGGCAGCGGGAGGTGTGGAGAGTACCGTAAATCTGGGCTTGTCCATTATGCCCTCTTCTGTTGCAGTAGTAGGATTGTTTGTGATTGGCTGCTTTATTTCTGTTTCCATGGGAACCTCTGTGGGAACTATTACAGCCATGACACCTATTGGTGTAGGCATCGCAGAAAAAACAGGAATTGCCATGCCAATCTGTGTTGGCGCAGTGGTTTGCGGAGCTATGTTTGGGGATAATTTATCCATGATTTCCGATACAACCATTGCGGCAGTGAGAACCCAGGGATGTGAGATGAAGGATAAGTTTAAGGAAAACTTTCTTATTGTACTTCCTGCGGCAATTATTACAGCAGTGTTGTTCTTCTTCCTGGCAAGAGGAAATGCAGGAAAAATCGAAGGCAATTTGCAGTATGATATTATCAAAGTGATTCCGTATCTGGTGGTGCTCATTGGAGCGCTGATTGGTGTCAATGTATTCCTGATTCTTATTGTGGGAACTGTATTGGCAGCTCTTGTAGGTGTAGGAACCGGCGCTTTCGCTATTGGAGAACTGTTCCAGAAAATGGGTGATGGCGTTACCAGTATGTATGATATTACCGTAATTTCCATTGTAGTAGCCGCCATTGTGGCATTGGTGAAGGAATACGGTGGTATTGAGTTTATTCTGAATCTCATTAAGAAAAGGATTAATGGTCCAAGAGGCGGAGAATTTGGGATTTCCGTACTAGCGCTTTTGGTAGACTGCTGTACAGCCAACAATACGGTTGCCATTGTTATGGCAGGACCCATTGCAAAAGAAATCAGTGATGAATTTGACGTTTCCCCAAAAAGAAGCGCTTCTTTATTGGATATCTTCGCATCTGTAGGACAGGGAATGATTCCCTATGGCGCCCAGCTTCTTACTGCAGCAGGATTGTCGGCGCTGTCACCAGTGCAGATTATGCCGTATCTGTTCTATCCCATATTAATGGGAATCAGCGCAGCGCTGTTTATTGTATTTAGGAGAAGAAAATAAATAAGAGGAACAAAGAGGATTTCAGCTTAACGAGGCAGAAGTCCTTTTGTTTTTTTCTGCTACATGTTACAATATGTGTATAGAGTTTTACCAAAAAGAATCATAGTGGAGGTGATAAAGATTAAATGCTTATTTTGGAACATTAACAAAAAAGATTTAGCAGAAGAAATAGCAGACTGTGCAACAGAAAATCATATAGATATTATTATTACAGCAGAGTCAGAAAATTTAAATAGTTTTCATATGCTAAGTCAACTCCACAAAAGAGAAAGCAGGTTTGAACAGAAAGAAGTTCTTCCAGTAAAGGAGGATATCAAACTTTTTGCAAAGGAAACATTTGAGGTAACTGTGTACAAAGAAGATAAGCATGTTTCGTTATTTAAGGTGCATGAGAAGAAAAGAAATTATTTGCTGGCAGCAGTACATTTTAGCAGTGCGATGTATAAGAGTGAGGAATCAAGAGGAAGACGGGCAGATGACTTGGCGGGATTTATTGAAAATCAGGAAAAAGATTGCAACAAGGAAAGAGGAATATCAGAGGAAGAATACCAGACCATTGTGGTAGGAGATTTTAATCTGCATCCATTTTCATCAGGAATTATTGGATGTCACGGTTTTCAGGCGGTCTATGATATTCGTGCAGCGAAAAAAGGCAGCAGGATTGTAGAGGATGAAGAGCGGAGATTTTATTATAATCCAATGTGGGATATTATGGGAAAACATAGTGGAATCATGGGAACTTATTATTGTGAATCAGATCAGGATGATAGGTCTTTTTATTGGTATACCTTTGACCAGGTGTTGATTAGGCCGATATTAATTGAACGATTTGTCTGGGATGAATTTGCAGTGATAACGGAGATTTCAGGAAAAACTTTACTTCAAAATGGGAAAATAAATAAGAAGACATATTCAGATCATTTACCTATAAAATTTGAGATAAGAACAGGAGGAAAGTCATGACAATGGATTTATGGAATTTTAACAAAGCAACTTTGCAGCAATCTTTACAGAAATCCAATGAAGAATTGCCAGACAGCATATTGAAAGAACAGGCGGAAGCTTTAGGAAAAAAAACAGATGGACTTGTTTATGGGAAAATCAGCAATATGAAATATGAATTAAAAAATAGAAAAGAAAAGTATACCATGGCAACCATGTTTGATATTGTTGTGCCAAAATTAGAAGCTTATCGTTATACCCTTTTTATTATGTTTTCCAGACCGGAAAAGTCTTATCCAGTGGCGATTACAGTGGGAAGAAGCATTACAGAGGAAACAGATAAATTGATACCTCAGTATGTATGCAGAAATAAGGAAGATTTTATGGTAGCACTGAAGGAAATATTATCTTCGGAAGAAGTGACAAACACCATTGAAACTTTATATTTAAAAGCATTAAAAAGCTAGAAGAAATTTTTTAAAATTTTTACTTTATTTCTACACTAACTTGTAGTATTATACTGTAGTTAAAAGAAACCAGTTCAAGATTACAGGAGGAATCAAAGATGGTAAAAGCAGTTGTAGGAGCAAACTGGGGAGATGAAGGAAAAGGAAAGATTACAGACATGCTGGCTCAGGAAGCTGACATTGTTGTAAGATTTCAGGGAGGAGCTAATGCCGGACATACGATTGTAAATAATTATGGCAAGTTCGCACTTCATACCCTTCCATCCGGTGTATTTAATGCCAATACTACCAGTATCATCGGAAATGGTGTGGCGCTGAATATTCCGGTATTGTTCAAAGAAATACAGTCTATTGTAGAAAAGGGTGTTCCTATGCCGGACATTAAGGTGTCAGACCGGGCACAGATGGTAATGTCCTACCATATTAAATTTGATGAGTACGAAGAGGAACGTTTAGCAGGCAAATCTTTCGGCTCCACCAAATCAGGAATTGCTCCGTTTTATTCAGATAAATTTGCAAAAATCGGATTCCAGGTAAGTGAGCTCTTTGCAGATGAAGAAGTACTGCAGGAAAAAGCAGAGAATATCTGTGCAAAGAAGAATATTATGCTGGAACACTTATATCATAAACCGCTGTTAAAGTCAGAAGATATTCTGGAAGAGTTGAAGCAGTACAAAGAAATGGTTGCGCCGTATGTGTGTGATGTTTCAGCATTGCTTTGGGATGCATTAAAAGAAGGCAAAGAAATTCTTTTGGAGGGTCAGTTAGGTTCCTTAAAAGATCCGGACCATGGTATTTATCCTATGGTAACCTCCTCCTCTACACTGGCTGCTTATGGAGCGGTGGGAGCGGGAATTCCGCCTTATGAAATCAAAAAGATTATTACAGTATGCAAGGCCTATTCCAGCGCAGTAGGCGCAGGCGCTTTTGTATCGGAAATCTTTGGAGAAGAAGCAGATGAATTAAGACGCAGAGGCGGTGATGGCGGTGAATATGGAGCTACCACAGGACGCCCAAGACGTATGGGATGGTTTGATTGTGTGGCTTCTAAATACGGATGCCGGATTCAGGGAACTACGGACGTGGCCTTTACTGTACTGGATGTGTTAGGATATTTAGACGAAATTCCTGTTTGTGTGGCATATGACATTGATGGTGAGATTACCACAGAATTTCCTACTACACACCTTCTGGAAAAAGCAAAACCAGTGCTGGAAGTACTTCCGGGGTGGAAATGTGATATCAGAGGAATCAAAAAATACGAAGACTTACCGGAAAATTGTCGCAAATACATTGAATTTGTGGAAGAAAAACTGGGCTTCCCAATTACCATGGTATCCAATGGGCCAGGGAGAGATGAGATTATTTACAGATAAATAAAAACAGGGAATCATTGCAGAAAAGAGATGCAGTGATTCCCTATTTTTATTTTAATAGAACCAGGTATACAGTGCTGTAATTTTTTTACAGCATCCATTGCAGAAAGTATAAAAAATGGTTATACTGTTAACAGGATAATTATGTGAGTAATCTGTATGGAAGGAAGGATATAAAAATGTTAAATAAATTCACGCTGAAAAATTATAAAAATTTTAAAGATGAAATCGTAATAGATTTTGAAAAAATAGCTGGATATCAATTTAGCACAGATTGTATTATTGATGGAACTATAAGTAAAATTCTTTAGGTTAGAATCGATGATGGGGTAAACGAAAAAGC
>UMET01021603.1_pt1 | contig 12800 bp, 7 predicted proteins | sample 1964821 | NCBI WGS metagenome assembly UMET01 (sample SAMEA4836027, study PRJEB28245) | human gut metagenome | biome: gut microbiome; material: fecal sample | place: Denmark | collected 2008
GCGTTGCCCTACGCTATATAATTAAGCCCTTTCAGGGCACTCCAATAAATATATAATTGTAAGGCTTTCAGCCTAACTGCTAAATTCCCATTTAATTAAGAACGGTACGGAAATGAGGTAAACTCATACAATTATAATTCAAAAAAACTTCCGTAAACATTCTCAAGTATACTTATCACTATGAGAAAAAATACTCATAGGTATGAGAAGAAATACTCATTATAATGAGAACTTTTTCTCATTGCAGTGAGAATATACCCTTGTCAGAATAGGCTGAAACAGTTCATTACTGTACCGGAAACGAGCTAATTCTAATTCAAAACCGAACATGAATGGTTGTCTACTTCCCACTATATTTACTTGGCTGCATCCCGAATTGTTTCTTGAACAATGAACTGAAATACTTCGTGTTGACAAATCCGGTTTCGGCGGCGACATCGGTTACGCTTTTACCTTCTTTCAGCAGTTCGGCAGCTTTTTGTAGCCGTATGATACGGATAAACTCTTGCGGCCCTTTTCCCGTCAGTGATTTAAGGCGACTGTAGAATAATGTCCGGCTCATTGCCATTTCATGGCACAAGAGATTGATGTTGAAATCGGGTTCATCCAAATGTTCAAGAACAAACCGGGTAGCTTGCATGATAAACCGGCGGTCGCCCTCGGCCATTGTTTCGCTTGCTGTCGTTACGTTTTTGTTGTCGATACTTTCATTGTTTTCATTGCTTTCATTGTCGTCACGTTTGCCGCCCGCCTCTACTTGAGCGATGGCTTGCCGCATGAAAAACTGCCGTTGCCTGTTTCGATTGTCAATCAATCCTTGTACTTTCAATTTCAGTATCTCTGTACTGAATGGTTTGGGGATGTAATCATCCGCGCCTTTCTTCAATCCTTCCACTATTGCTTCGTGGTTAGCCTTTGCCGTCAGCAGAACGACCGGAATACCTGATGTGTCAGGATTTTCCTTGACCATTCTGCAAAGCTCGTCACCCCGTATGCCGGGCATCATGACGTCGGAGAGGATGATATCCGGATATTCATTGGCGAGACAGGCGATAGCTTCGTGTCCGTCGGCAACATCAATCACCCGATAGAGGTGTTCAAAGGTCTGGCGGAGGTAGTGACGGAGAGTTTCGTGGTCTTCTACAATGAGCAATGTATTCCGGTCGTCCAGATCTTTTATTTTATCCGTTTCGTGGCTGTTATTATCCGATGTGCCGGCAAGGTGTTCGAGGGATGATTCGTGCGACACGGGTTCGGTTACGGTGGTGGTTCGCGGCAATGTTACGATGAAAGTAGTTCCCTTGCCCTCCTCGGAACAGAAAGTGATTTTTCCATGCAGCATCTTTACAATGCGCTGCACCTGCAACAGTCCGAATCCGGTTCCTTCTTCCTGTGACTGCCGGGCATTTTCGGCTCTGTAAATATCGGAGAAGATATGCTTTTTCGCTTTCTTCGGTATGCCTATTCCGTTATCTTTCAACGAAAGGATGGCTTTGCGTTTCGTGGCTTTCAAATCCAGACTGATTTCTCCTTGGGGCATGGTGTATTTGCAGGCATTGGAAAGAAGATTGTCGAGTAACATCTCTATCAGGTGTTTGTCGGCCGAAACGAAAACGGATTCGTTGGGTTGGGTCAGATTCAGTGTCAACTGCTTCTTCTCGCAAAAAGACCGGAAGACGGAGACTTCTTTCAGCAAAACTTCATTCAGACAAAGCGGAACCGATGAAGAGGATGGCTTGTGGGCGTCTACCTTTTCAAATTCGAGCAACTGTGTGATGAGCGAATGGAGTTTCCGGGTACTTTCATGAGCCAGATTCAGGTAATAACGGGCTTTGTCCGAGAGATCCTGTTCCCGGTTCAAATCCTCCAGAGGTGCCATGATAAGCGTTACCGGCGTGCGAATGTCGTGCGCCGTGTCGATGAAGAAACGTATTTTGTCTTCGTCGTATTTCTTTTGGAGCTGGTTGCTCTTATAGCGCAGGATGAAATAGAAAACGAAGCCTATTATAAATAGGTAAATAGTCCAAGCCCACCACGAGTTCCACCATGGCTGGCTCACTTTCACTTCTAAGGTGCTTTCGGAGATAGTCTTTCCGTCGCTGCGCCGCAGGCTGCGCACCTTAAAAAGATAAGTGCCCGGCGATACCTTGGTGTAGGATGCCTTTCCCTCGGCAGACGGTTTGCTCCAGTCATTGTCATACCCCTCTAAAATATGCTGATAGACAATATCGCGCTGGAAACGATAGTTGATAGATTCAAAAGAAACGGTAAACGAGTTGTATTTATAGCCGAGCCGTACCGCACGGTCGGCAAGCATATCATGGATGGCAGGTTTCAACGATTCTTCTTCCTGGACGTTTTGATAATCAACCGTCAGCCCAGTGAAACGCAGGAGCGTCCAGTAGTCTACGGTTGAGATGTCGAGTGGCATGATAAAGACAGCGCCATCCGTGCTGCCATACACAAACTCGCCGTTCATCAACCGGGCAAATGAGGATTTGTTATATTCCTTGTCTATATTGCCCGCATAGTTGAGGTTCGACACGCGCAGGCTGTCTATCAAGGCAATTCCTTTTCCGGTGCTGACCCACAAGCGTTTCTTGTCGTCTCGCTGCAAACTATATATATCGTTGGACGGCAATCCCTCTTGAACAGTGAAAGTCTTTACCGTCCGGTTTTTCATATCATATAGATTCAATCCTCCCCCTTCGGTTCCCAGCCACACGGTTCCGTCGTCATTGAACAGCATAGAGATGATATAAGCACTGACATTCTGATTGTGAAATTCCTGGGAATTGGTATAGTGCTGTATATTCCCTGTATGTTTGTCCACCAGGAAAAAACCGTTGACCGTAGCCACCGCTACCCGGTTTCGGTCGATAGGTTCAATGGATTGTACCCAATTCACGTCGAAAGACCGTCTGCTGCCTTTTTCTTTTTCAAACATGATCAGGCATCCGTCCAGACCTCCTATCCATAAGTCTCCCTCTATGTCTTGTCTGACGGAGAAGATATAATTGGTGGTCAATTGCCCTTGTTGCTTGGTGAGATGGCGTAACACGCGTCCGTTGTTATCCAGTAGATACACTCCGTCTCCGTACGTTCCTACCCATACGTTCCCATTTCCGGATGTGCAAAGAGAAATGGTTACGATTTCTTTCAGCACGTGTTTCCAGGTGCCTGACAGGGTGTTTCGGATGCTGATTCCATCATCGGTAGCGAACCATTGGTTGCCATCCGGGTTTTCTTCGATATCATTCACGTTGTTGCTGATGAGAGAATGGGTATTTCCCTTTTCGTGTGCTAATATCGAAATGGGATGTTTCAGCAGGATAGCCACGGATACACCTCCCGTATAACTACCTATCCAGATGTTGCCCTGGTCGTCTCTGGTTACGGCATATACGCCGTTTCCGCGCAGGTAAGTATCTGTGTCATCTTTGGTGTTCATCAGTAAACGGGCTTTCTTGGTGTCCTTGTCTATCGCATACACACCGCCACCGTCCACGCCTATGAGTATGGTATGTACATCATAGTCTGTAATTGCTCGTATCGGATGAAGGAACGTGCTCCCTTGTCCCTCCAGCGCAAGCACTTTGGAAGTGTCGAGGTTCATCACAGACAAACCGCTGCCAAATGTGCCTATCCAGAGTTCTTTTTTCGGTTTGTCGCAGAACAATGTTTGTACATTCCACCCTTCCAGCAGCTGGCGTTTCTTATCCGGCAGGGCGTGTGACAGTTGCCAGACTCCGTTAGAAGTACCCACAAAAAGCGACTCGCCGGCAAATGCGATGTCGTTGACATATTGTCCTTTCAGCACGGCAACTATACGATGGTCCGCTTCTTGCTTGTATAGTCCTTTATCCGCCCCCATCCACCAGGTTCCGTCACTATCCAAACAGAGTTTGTTCAAGATGACTTCTTCCTGAATCAATTGTCCCAGGTGGAGGACTTGTTCAAAATGATCCAGGATGGTGGAATATCGGTAGATTCGTCCGGTGTGGTCGTAGGCAAACAGTCCTTGTTGTGCATCGTACAATAAGTAAAGCCTGCGTCCGGCAAGATCGCCATAATAGAAACTGCCCGGTAAATCATAGTTCTTTACCGTATGACCGTTGTATCTGTCTATTCCGGTTTTTGTAGCAATCCACATCGCACCGTCTCCATCCTCGACAATCGAAAAAACACGTTGACTACTAAGGCCTTCTGCATAGCCTACATGCCTGATATCGAACATCCGGTTGGTCAGTTCGGCTTTGACAGCCATATTTATCATTAGTAGTAAGGTGATAACAAGATTAAAACGAACCATATTCTTTTAATTGTTGAGATTACAAAGATAAAGTTTCTTTAGAAAATCCCAACAGAATAGGGGTGTGAAATTAGAAGGAATATTCAGTAAATGTTCTTATGTAAAGTCAATTAGAAAATCAACAAGATTTATATTTCCGGGAATGGCAAGTTTCTTTCTTATTCGGTAACGGGCTGTTTCTACTCCACGAATAGTAAGATTGGTGAACTGCGCAATGTCTTTAGTTGACGTCCTCCCCTTTTACAGTGAACCGACGAATACGCTCTGTATAAATAGGGCTATTGATAAGTTTCATCTTTTTATAGTTGATATACAAAACAGATATGTCAGTTTTATTAAGCATAACTTATAAAGATGCTGGTTTTATTTGTTTTATTAAGTATAACTTATAACTCTATCCTAGTTGACGAAAGAGAAATAAAAAGAATGTGAGGTGCCCTAAATAGTAAGAGGCTGCCTCACATTGCTTTTAGTGACTGTCTTGGATTTATTTATTGGACCTCAAAACTCCCCTTCAACCGTATATCCTGTGAAGAAGCTCCCACCATAACCGAGAAACTTCCCGGCTCTACCGTGAACCGATTATTCTTGTCCCATAATCCCAAGTCTTGAGGAGTAAGGGTAAAGCTGACGGTTTGTTCTTCACCCGGTTGCAAATGAATACGTTCGAAACCACGCAATACTTTATCGTAGGTGGTAACGCTGCTGAAATCATCCCGGATATAAAGCTGGACTACTTCATCCCCTGCTTTCTTTCCTGTATTCTTCACAGTACATGAAAGAGTGATATTTTCCTGCGGACCGATCACCGGTTTAGATATTTTCAAGTCTGAATATCCGAAGGTCGTATAGCTTAAACCATATCCGAAAGGATAAAGTACACCGTCTACACGAACTTTCCCTTTAGAGTCAGAACCCGGCTTGAATGGGAATGCAAAAGGAATCTGTCCCACAGATTTCGGGAAAGTGACAGCCAGACGTCCTCCCGGATTATAGTCTCCGAAAAGTACTTTAGCGATGGCATCCCCCATAAATTCTCCGGGGAACCAGGCATGAATAATGGCAGGAATGTATTTGTTTGCCCAGTTGATGGTTGCTGCCCTTCCGTCCACCATCACTAGAACGACAGGTTTACCTGTTGCATAAACTGCTTCCAATAATTGTTGCTGCCGTCCGCAGAGGTCAAGATTGGTACGTGAAAACTCTTCCCGAACCGTTTTCTCATTTCCACCCAGTACAAGGATAGCGACATCCGAAGCCTTTGCTAATTCTACCGCTTCCTGAATCATCACCTGCTCTTGTGTATCTAATGGAACATTGTACAGTTCGCTCTCCGGGAAATACTTATCAATAATGTCACAGCCTTTTGCATAGCGAACTTCCGAGTTAGGCAGATATTCTTTGATTCCCTGATATACAGTCTTAATAGACGCATTGGTAGGACCATATCTGCAAGTCAGCTCTTTCACTTCTTCCGCATTCGGACCAATCACAGCTATTTTTTTGAAGTTCTTGGATAACGGAAGCATCTGATTCTCATTCTTCAAAAGAACGACGGACTCCAAAGCGGCTTTCATAGATACTGCTTTATGAGTGTCATTGTGTACGACTGTCTCCGGATGACGGTCATCACCGGGATACGGATTATCAAAAAGCCCCATCATAAACTTGACACGCAGAATCTCACTGACGCGTTGATCGAGCGTATGCAAAGAGACTTTACCTTCGTCGATAGCACGACGCAACGGGAGAATGAAATCTTGCGGGGGAGTAAAGTTGGTACGGATATTCAATCCTGCATTGACCACTTGTGCCGCCATCTCTTCTTCAGTCGGGGTGATACGATGTTTGGTGTGCAGAAACTCTACCGCCTCACTATCCGATACTACATATCCTTTGAATCCCCATTGCTGACGCAGAATCTCCGTGAGGAAATGATAACTTCCGGAAACTGGCTCCCCGTCATAATCATTATACGAACTCATCACTCCTAGAGCACCCGCTTCCTGAATACCTTTGCGGAAAGGTTCCAGATAAAGAGTCTTCATCTCACGCGGGGCCACGTGCGGATCCGTACGCGTACCTCCGTCGCGTCCACCGACCGGGATGCTATACACGGCGAAATGCTTGGGAGTAGCAACGATACCTTCGCTTTGCAGACCGAGGATCATCTGTTTTCCCAATTCGCCCGCCAGATACGGATCTTCTCCGTAACTTTCTACCACACGTCCCCAGCGAGGATCTTGTGCAATATCCAGAATAGGAGAATAAATATTGGTATATCCCAATGCTTTTGCCTCATTTGCAGTGACTTTCGCAATTTCCCGGATCAGTTTTTTGTTCCACGTGGCACCTTGCCCGCATTGAGCGGGAAACATGGTAGCCCGGTCGTGGCACAATCCGCGTATTCCTTCATTGGTGAAGTCCACCGGAATACCCAGTCGTGTCTGTTCTACAAACCAGCGTTGAATGGTGTGTCGGTTCTTTACACTGTTGGCATACGGATAAGAGATTTCAGAACCGAATTTACCCAGTCCGTTCGCCTGCTCATCAATATTTCCGATACCGTCCTTCCAAATTTCCGCTGACCATCCGGCAGTAGGCCACGCATCTTTCAATACCCGTCCCGAACCGTAGAGAGTAGCCATCTGACAGGTTTTCTCTTCCAGCGTCATTTGCGAAAGCAAATCTGCGATACGGGCCTTGATAGGAGCGGAGGGATCTTCGTATACGTCCTTTACACCGTTCTTATTGAAGTCGATCCAGGTCTTTTTGTATATGTCTTTTGAGTTGTTGCCGGATTTGTTACCGGTAGGTTTGTTGCTTGCCGAGATATTGCCGGTGTAGATACTTCCGGCAGATATTAACAGGGCGAGACATAGTAATTTCTTCATAATTTATTTATTTGTAAGAGTACTTATCTATTTATGCTGCAAGTATACAAAAAGAATTTGAAATGAGAGGATAGAATAGTCTTTATAATCATGTTATAAACGGCTGCCTTGGTACTGGTGTATAGGGAGAATGGATATTATGAAGCAGGGAAGAATACCTTATCTCCCCTTTATTATTGTATTAAGTTACCGCTCTTCTTGCATCAGACTACCGATATAGTTAGCTTCCCACGGCCGTGACGACTTCTCTTCACGGCCGTGAAGAGAAGTTACCACGGCTGTGGGAAGATCTCCCCACGGCTGTGGTGAATTAACTATATCGGTGGTTTAACGGATGGATAATGAAGGGATAATAGATATATACCGGTTGCACTTCCTACGTAATACAAGGAAGTAGGACAACATTTAGAATGAAACAGGGTGAGGGTAACTGCCTACCCTCACTTACTATCACCTTTACCCTCACACCTGTAATGCCGATGAATAAAGAGATACAAGCAGAGGATGAGGGTGTGAGGGTAAAAGTGTTCTAAACTTTTGTTTAGAGAAATTTGCTTGTAGATACTCCGTCATGCTTCTTGAATGCTGAATTCGTTTCTTAAACGGGTGTGGCACATGAAGTTAAATTCATTAGCCGAAAGCCGGAAACTGTTTTATGGCTTTTCGTTGGCTCGCAGACCGAATACTTTTCCTGTCATCTGCCGGACAGCTACTTTCCACACTTTTACGTTACGTACGGCAGGATCGGAATAGCTGAATGCGTTGTCTGTATAATGACGCATGATAATATCCAGTGCACGACGTTTATCGTCTATCTCTTCGATGAATTCTACTTGCCCCCGACACATCGCGCTTTCGGAACGCATACTGTAACTGCAGGCTACCTTTTCGTGTTGGTAGACAAGTTTATGTCCAAGGCTGAAAGTGATGCATACATTATTATTATGTTCCAACATCTCTAACTTGCTGCCTTCGGGACCTGAATGCAGATATATGATACCATTTTCATAACCGAAGTTCATAGGAACTACATAGGGATTACCTTCTAAATCTGTAATGCCCACAAAACAGGCATCGCAATGCAGAATAATGGACTCGATTCGTTGTTTGTCTTCGATAATGACAGTCTTCATGGATATATGAATGTTATAATAGTAAGAATAATCAAAATGATACGCTAAAGTACAGACTTACGACTGATTACACAAATCTATGCGAACTTTTTTCTCGTTACTTTCACAGATTTATCTAATCAATCGTATTTCTGTACTAATGTTATCAGGGGTTGAATGAGCTTTTCAGTTTGCTTGAATATTCAAACTTTTACTTTTCTATTAATTCAAAATCCAATTGTTTCTTTTCCAGATTGGCACGAGCTACCCGAACAGTAATAGCGTCTCCCAAACTGTATATTTTATTTTTGCGGCGTCCGCGAAGACAATAGTTCTTCTCGTCGAATTCGTAGTAGTCATCATCCAGATCACGAACAGGGACCAGACCTTCACATTTGTTTTCGTTCAGTTCTACATAAAGTCCCCACTCGGTTACGCCGGAGATTACACCGTCGTAAATCTGCCCCAGACGTTCGCTCATGAATTCCACCTGTTTATATTTGATGGAAGCACGTTCGGCATTGGCTGCAATTTGTTCCATGTTCGAGCTGTGGTCGCAGAGGTCTTCGTACTTGGCTTCGGATACGCTACGTCCTCCGTCCATATACTTCGTCACCAAACGGTGTACCATCATGTCCGGGAAACGGCGGATGGGAGAAGTAAAGTGAGTGTAATATTCGAAAGCTAGTCCGTAGTGACCGATGTTATGGGTTGAGTAACGTGCTTTCTGCATGGCGCGGATGGATACGGTTTCTATCAGGTTCTCTTCTTTCTTTCCGTGTATGTCGTCCAATAAATGATTGATGGATTTTGAAATATCAGTCTTCGTTCCGCTTGTACGCACTTTGTAGCCGAAGCGGGCGATGAACTGTGACAAGTTCTCCAACTTCTCCGGATCGGGCAGGTCGTGGATACGGTAAGGAAGCACTTTGGCTTTCTTGTTCTTTGGCACACATCCTATCTTTTCTGCTACGGTCTTGTTAGCGAGCAACATGAATTCTTCCACCAGTTTATTGGCATCTTTTGACTCCTTGAAGTAAACGCTGATTGGTTTTCCTTTTTCGTCAATCTCGAACTTCACTTCGTAGCGGTCGAAGTTGATGGCTCCTGCAGAGAAACGTTTTTCGCGCAGTGCTTTGGCAATGGTATCTAATGTGAGCACTTCTTCTTTGAAGTCTCCTTCTTTTGTTTCTATGATTTGTTGTGCCTCTTCATAGGTGAAGCGACGGTCGGAGTTGATAACCGTATGTACGATGCGTGAGTCTTTAATTTCTCCTTTTTCCGTAATATCGAAGATAACGGAGAAAGCTAGTTTTTCTTCGTTCGGGCGGAGTGAACAAATGAAGTTACACAGCCGTTCGGGAAGCATCGGAATGGTACGGTCTACCAGGTAAACGGAGGTTGCTCGTTTTTCTGCTTCCTTGTCGATGATGCTGCCTTCTTTTACGTAATGTGTCACGTCGGCAATGTGTACACCCACTTCCCATAATCCGTCTTTCAGTTTGCGGATGGAAAGTGCGTCGTCAAAGTCTTTGGCATCTTTCGGGTCGATGGTGAAAGTTGTTACCTTACGGAAATCTTCGCGTTTGGCAATCTCTTCTGCTGAAATCTCGGCAGGAATCTTGTCTGCTGCTGTTTCTACTGCTTTCGGATATACATACGGCAGACCGAATTCCGCAAGAATAGCGTGCATCTCTGTGGTATTGTCACCAGCCTGACCTAATATATCTATTACTTGTCCGATAGGATTCTTAGCCTTGTCCGGCCATTCGGTTACTTTCACAATGGCTTTATCTCCGGTTTTACCGCCTTTCAGCTTATCTTTCGGAATGAAAATATCATTGGCAAGTGTACGGTTCTCTGTCACCAGGAATGCGTATGACTTGGCTACTTCCAGTGTGCCGACGAAAGTATCGTTTGCACGTTCCAGTATTTCTATTACTTCTCCTTCTGCTTCTCTGTTCTTCCGTTTGGCATAAAAAGCAATTTTTACTTTGTCATTGTTCATGGCATGTGCCGAATTGCGTTCGGCCACAAATATCGGTTCGCCTCCTCCTTCAGGAATAAATGAATTCTTACCATTGCTTTTCCGTTGGAAAGTGCCTGTCATCTCCGTTCCATGATTGTTGAGACGGAATTTTCCTTTTTCTATTTCGGAAATATAATCGTCAGCTAAAAGGTCATGTAATATATCGACGCATAGCATTTTCTGCGGATGGGTGGTGAGACGCAGTTCTGAAAATATATATTTCATACTCAAGGTCTCGCTGGATTTGGCATGGAAAAAGTCTATTAATAATGCTGCCAGCTCTTTCTTACTCATTCTTTTGCCGGCCTTTTTCTCTTTCTTTTCTTTCTTTTTTGCCATATTATATGGAATTTATTAGTAGTTCAATCTACAAAGTAAACAAATTTTTGGACTTGATAGTTCTGAATGAGGACAAAACTTTTTGTGTTACTTGATATTTCATAGATTTTGAAACAGAAAGCCTCCTTTTCTGAATCAATTCGGAAAAGGAGGCTGGTCGGGTTTATAAAGAGAGAGAGAATAAAATTAGAATACCTTCGTTATGGTCATAATTACATATTGCATTTTCACTATTTCCTGTGTAGAGAGGCACATAAAAAGGGAAGTATATCTCTTGACACGCTTCCCTTATCTTTAAGAGAGAATTTATTAATTCTGTAATGAACTAATTGATGAATACTTGTTTATAACTAATTTTTTACGCAACGTACCGAAAGACCGCGTTTTTCTTGTATTCCTCCTTTATCAGAAGAATAACCTAATCCATAGCTCATATTACTGAAATATACAGTTCCTGCTCCATAAGTAGCTTGGTCTGTACTCCAAAAATCTGTTCTACTCTTTGACTTAGGTGTTTCAAAACCTCCACTATGATAGCATTGTCCAGCAGGTATAACATTAAAGCCATAGGTATCACGCGGGCCATTAGCAAGGTCAGGATTTTCATCTATCATGCCAGATTCTCCCCAACCGTCAGTATCAAGTTTTCCTGTTAATGCTGACCAGACGTTTTTACAATCTTTATCAGAGTACTTATTTCCATCCTCATCTGTCCATACGTTACCTTCAACTGGTGCTAATTCACTAACAACAAAACTTTCTAGCTTTTTCCATTCTGCTTTACTTGGCAGGTGCCATCCGCTAGGACAGATTCCTTGGATACCACTTGGTATGGCTTCTGCATCTCCACCTGTTGCATTCTTTTGGTTCATAGCGGCATACCAATTATACAAGACTCCGTATGTTTTATATTCTTTCGTGGCTTTAGCTGCATTTACATCTTCGCCATCATAGTTGAAAACAAAATAGAGTGGATCTCCATCACTAGTAGCGGCAGCTTCCGGTTTGCTAACTGATGGTAAATAGGCCAAGTTCTCTGCCATCCATATTTGTTCACCAATCGTAACAATTTTGTATTCATGATTGTCTCGTGGGTCAATCATTTTTCCTTCTTCCGGTTCAGGAGTTGGTTTTGTTTTTTGTAATGTGACATTAACTTCACTTGTTGCCGTAGTGCCTTGATCACCTTTGACGGTTAATTCAATTTTTAATGCTCCTTCGGCTTGGTTAGCTTCAAATGTATAATCATAGCTAAAAGGCACAGCAGTAACTTCTGATATAGCTTTGTCTCCTACTTTTAATGTGACGTTTGAGATTTCACCAAAGTCAATCGTTGCTTCTCCTTTGATTGTCATTTTTTCTGCAATGTTTACCGTAGCTCCTTCAGCAGGTGCAGATATGGAGCATGTTACATGTTGCTCGGGAGTAGGGTCGTTGTTGTCGTCACCACAAGCAATTAGTCCTAAGACTGCGAATAAAAAGAATCCAAATTTTTTCATAAATGTATTTATATTTAGTGAGTAATAATATAATCGTTAGTCTTTGATACAACGGACAGGAAGACCTACTCCCGGATTGAATTCTGCATTGGTTACAAATGTGTGGAGGTCTGACCATAAACGTACGGTGATACCGAATTCAGGTCCCATTTGTACTCCGGCTGTCGAACTCCACCAGCCGGCACTGTAGCAGGTATGCATCCAATCTTCGTCACCTGCACATGCACGGAATCCGATGGGTAAACCGTTGAACAAGGTTGCATTATTCTTTTCCATTTCTACGCCAACCCAAGTTGGTTGAGGTTCTATTTCTGTATATTCTGGCAGCATCCACATTGTTGTTGAAGCTAAAGCTTTTGCTATGGCTGTTTCGTCTACTTGACCATCACTCATGATAGCGGCCATGCCGGAGTCTAAAACATATTTAGATAATGTCTGCCATTCTTTTTGCGACGGAATATGCCATCCGTCAGGACAAACACCTTTTATATTTCGTGTTTCATCTTCTCCTAATGCTGTTTCACCTTGAAGTGCTGCAGGTAAGTTATAGTAGGCTCCATAAGCTTTTAAATAAGCCTAAAATCCGCAACTATCATCCAATACACGATTAAGGGT
>UMET01011721.1_pt1 | contig 12782 bp, 9 predicted proteins | sample 1964821 | NCBI WGS metagenome assembly UMET01 (sample SAMEA4836027, study PRJEB28245) | human gut metagenome | biome: gut microbiome; material: fecal sample | place: Denmark | collected 2008
CATGGCGGACTGCGAACTGCAAACCCCTGTAAATTTTCCCACAATTTCTATTGATCTTGAAATTTATCAAGATGAACAGCATTTACAGGAAGAAAACAAAAAAATGATTCTTAACGAAATAGAAAGGACGAAAAAATCTCATGAATAATCAGATTACTATGACATTAAACGTTGACCATCTGCTGATGCAGGCACTTCAGGAAGATATCACCAGCGAGGATATCACCACCAATTCCGTTATGCGCGCTCCTCAGGCGGGAGAAGTTCAGCTGATCTGCAAACAGGACGGTATCATCGCCGGACTTCAGATTTTTGAAAGAGTTTTCCAGCTTCTGGACGATACCGTCACTGTAGAATTTTTCTGTGAAGACGGGGATGCGGTAAAATCAGGACAGCTTATGGCAGTTGTTCGCGGAGATATCCGGGCGCTCCTTTCTGGAGAACGGGTTGCCTTAAATTATCTCCAGAGAATGAGCGGTATCGCCACTTATACACACTCTATCGCAAAATTGCTGGAAGGCAGCAAAACAAAACTTCTGGATACCAGAAAAACCACCCCAAATATGAGAATCTTTGAAAAATACGCAGTAAAAGTAGGCGGCGGTTACAACCATCGTTATAATCTTTCCGATGGTATTCTTCTGAAAGACAACCATATCGGGGCTGCCGGCAGCGTGACAAAAGCTGTTCAAATGGCAAAAGAATATGCTCCTTTTGTGCGTAAAATTGAAATTGAAGTAGAAAATCTGGATATGGTGAAAGAAGCAGTGGAAGCCGGCGCCGATATTATCATGCTGGACAATATGTCCCCGGAAATGATGAAAGAAGCCATTTCTCTGATTGACGGTCGCGCTGAAACAGAATGTTCCGGCAATGTAACCCGCGAAAATGTGGAACGTCTTCTGGAACTGGGCGTTGATTATATCTCCAGCGGCGCACTCACCCATTCGGCACCGATTCTGGATATCTCTCTGAAAAATCTCCATGCCATCTGAGAAAGGAGCATCCATGATCATGAAAGGACAGGAAAGACGGCAGGAAATCCTTCATCTTCTGAGTTCCAGTCAAAGTCCCCTTTCCGGCACAGCGCTGGCAGAACATTTTTCCGTAAGCCGTCAGGTGATCGTTCAGGATATGGCTCTGATCCGTGCAAAAGGACATGAGATTATTTCCACTAACCGGGGGTACCTTCTTTGTGCCCCCCTCCGGGTCAGCCGAACCGTAAAAGTCTTTCATTCCAACGAAGAAATTGAAGAAGAACTGTACTCCATCGTGGATCTGGGAGGAATTGCGGAAGATGTGTTTGTCCATCACAAAGTATATGGAACCTTAAGAGCAGACCTCCATATCGCTTCCCGCCGGGATGTGCAGCGATTTACAGAAGATATCAAAAACGGAAAATCCTCTCCTCTTAAGGAGGTAACTTCGGGATATCACTATCATACCATATCGGCTGATTCTGAGGAAACTTTGGATTTGATTGAAAAAGAATTGAAAGAGAAAGGGTTCTTGTTGTAAATTCAGCAGACTTTTCGTAGACTTTTAAAAAAATATTTATGCCATCAAACTCAGTCTGCGCTCACTTTGAGCCTGTAGTCTCAAAGATGTGCTCGACAAATTCGTTTGATGACATAAATATTCTTCTTAACTACTGAAATTTTTCTACATTCTGGTTTATTATTTCTACGGAAAATTCCTTTCTTTTTTACTCTTCCACTTCATACATATACAGTTCATGAAGCGCCCGAGTGGCGCAAATGTATTTTGCCTGGGTGATCATACCGCTCTCCTCTCCGGGATGCAGGGTAAATACCTGATCAAATTCCAGCCCTTTTGCCAGATAAAAGGTCGTCACAGTAATTCCTTTTTGAAAGCTGCTGCTGTCCCGATCCACATATGAAATAGAATACTCTTCCCCCAGCTTTTCTTTCAGCTGTCGATAGATTTTCCCGGCTTCTTCCTGGGTCATGGTAAGTACTGCAGCCGTCTCATATTCCTCTTCTCCCAGTTTGAGATTTTGCAGGATTTTCTCCAATGCCTCTTCTCTGTTGACAATTTTTTTCTCTTCCACTGGTTTTCCGTGGCGTTCAAAAAGCTCCATATCCGTCATGCCTGCAAGTTTTCCTGCATATTCAGCAATTTCCACGGTATTTCGATAGCTTTTATTCATCTGGATGATACGGATATCTTTTCCCAGGACTTTAGGAAGAAACCTTGTTACATCCTGCATTTTTTCATCCATAGTCTGCGCTTTATCCCCCAGAATCGTCATTTTACAGGGGAATAATTTTGCCAGGATCAGATACTGCATTCTGGAATAATCCTGCATCTCATCAATCACCAGATGTTTGATATTTCTTCTGTTTCCCGGACGAAGCAGCTTATATTTCATATATAACATAGGATATACATCCTCGTAAGCGAGGAGACGCTGTTCCCAGGAACTTTGCGGCAGCGGCGCATAACCGGCGTACTCCAGAAATCTGCTGTAAATCCGATACAGATCTCTTGTCTCATACATTTTCAGAAATTTTTCCTGAAATACCGGACGTTCTTCCTCTGACAGATCTCTGCCTGTCAGTGTTTCATACTCATCCAGAAGATATTCCATCACCGCTTCTATACGGGAAAGGAGGGGTACATCAAGGAATTTTTCATAGAAAAGCTCTATAATCCGGGAGGATGGTATCTGATAATGTCTGTATTCTACATTGGTAAAATTCATCAGTTCATCTTCCAGAATCAGCAGAAACTCTTCCATCTGATCCAGAAATTCTCCCGACTGCTTTTCCCTGCACCGTTCTCCCACTGCCGGATCTTTCATCGCCTGCTCAATCATATCGTATTTATCTTCACAATCAGCAGCCGTATCCCGAAGTTCCTGATAGGCAAACAGATCAAAGCTCATCTCCTGAATATTTTCCTCGCCCAGCTCCGGCAAAATATGAGAAATATAATCAGAAAATACGCCGTTGGGCGATAGAATCAGAATATTGGAAGACTTCAGATTTTTTCTGTCATGATACAAAAGATAAGCGATCCGGTGAAGCGCCACCGAGGTTTTCCCGCTACCTGCTACTCCCTGGATCACCAGAATCCGATCCTTTGTATTTCGGATAATGGCATTTTGCTCTTTTTGTATGGTTCGAATGATATTTTTCAGCTGCACGTCTCCATTGGCACCCAGCTCTGCCTTTAAAATATCATCGTCAATCTTCATGTCGCTCTCAAATCCATAGACCATTTTCCCTTTGCGGATCTTATACTGCCACTTAGAGGTGATCTCTCCCTCCATCAATCCGCCGGGCGCCTGATAAGAAGCCTCACCCTTATCAAAATCATAGAAGAGCCCGCTTACCGGGGCTCTCCAGTCATAAATCAGAGGAGTCCTTCCGGTCTCCTCTGCAAAATTACCGATACCGATATAAAAAGTCTCCGGCTCGTCCTCTCCTTCATATTGAAAATCCACCCGCCCGAAGTACGGGGAATCCAGCATATTTTTAAACCGGTGTTTCATTTTCAACTGCTGCTGGTTCGTATTGATCTGATTCAGAAGAGCCTGCTGATTGTCGAAGTTTTCATAACCATACTGATCCATCTCCGTATAGTTTTCCCAGTAGTATTCATGCATTCCCTCAATCTCTTTTTCTCCTTCTGCCAGAGAGAGACTGATCTTCTGGATTCGTTCTCTTAATTTTTCCAGTACAAATTCAAGATAAGCCGTCTGATCTTTCATATATCAATCCTTCTTCATTTCATAAAATGCTTTATAGCATTTGCTTGTTTCGTATACATCTGCTTTCGATGAGATCTCATACGGCGCATGCATATTCAAAATAGCCACACCCAGATCGATCACATCCATACCATACTCTGCGGTGATGTATGCGATCGTTCCACCGCCGCCCACATCAATTTTGCCCAACTCTGCGGTCTGGTAAGCAACCTGCTGATCGTCAAAAGTTTTTCTCAGTTTTCCAAGATATTCCGCATTTGCATCGTTGGAGCCGCCTTTTCCTCTGGAACCTGTATATTTGCTGATCACTGCTCCCTTGCCCAGATATGCCGCATTATTCTTCTCAAATGCCTCTGCATACAGCGGATCGTAACCTGCGTTTACATCCGCAGACAGCATGCTGGATTTTCTCAGCGCTCTGCGCAGTTTCAGTTCTGAGTACTGTCCCAGACAATTCATAACCTCTGCAACAGTATTCTCCAGAAAATGAGAATGCATTCCTGTCGCGCCTACACTTCCAATTTCTTCCTTATCCACAAACAGGCATACTTTTGTTTTTGCAGCCGCTTCACTATGTAACATTGCCATCAGAGAGCAGAAGGCGCAGATACGGTCATCCTGTCCGTAAGCCATGATCATGCTGGCATCCAGACCAAAGTCTCTTGCTTTTCCTGCCGGAACGATTTCCAGTTCTGCGGACACAAAATCTGCCTCTTCAATATCATAACGATCTTTCAAAAGTTTCAGGATATAATTTTTTACCTGATTTTCTTTCTCTTCTCCTTCCAGCGGCCGGGTTCCCACCAGAACATCCAGAGCTTCTCCCTCGATCACCAGACTGGCGCTCTTTTCCATCTGTTTTGCGGACAAGTGTACCAGAAGATCCGTAATACCAACTACCGGCTCGTCTGCATTTTCACCTACGGAAATCTCTACAGAAGTACCATCTTTTTTCACAATGGTTCCATGCAGTGCCATAGGAGATGCCACCCACTGATATTTTTTGATACCGCCGTAGTAATGGGTGTCCAGATATGCCATACCGCTGTTCTCATACAATGGATTCTGTTTCAGATCCAGACGCGGGGAATCGATATGAGATCCCACCAGAAGCATTCCTTTCTCCAGATCTTCTGTTCCGATTTCCATCATCAGAACCCCTTTTCCCATATTTACCGCATAGATTTTATCTCCCGCTTTCAGCGTTTCTTCTTTTTCAAGAATCTCCTCCAAATCACGGTAACCATTTTCCCGGGCAATCGCTACGATATTTTTCACACATTCCCGCTCTGTTTTTCCCAGATCCAGGAATTCCCGGTATTTTCCGGCTAACGCCTCAATGTCTTTCCATTCTGTTTCTGCATAATTTTTCATGAATTATGACTCCTTTCTGCTTTTGCAAGTAATTTTCGGCTTTTCAGCCTTTTATAGACATACCCTCGAAACAGGGTATAGATCACGGAAAGCAACGGAATAAAAATCAACATTCCGATCACACCCATCAGACTTCCGCCCAGCGTCACTGCCACCAGCACCCAGATAGAGGGAAGTCCTACGGAACTGCCCACCACATGAGGATAAATCAGATTACCCTCGATCTGCTGGAGAACCAAAAACAAGATCACAAAAGCGATCGCCTGCATAGGATTCTCCATAAGAATCAAAAATGTTCCAACAAAGCATCCGATAAATGCTCCAAAAATAGGAATCAGCGCTGTAAATGCGATCAGTACTCCCACCAGCAAGGCGTATGGGAAGTTTAAAAGCGTCATGGTGAAAAAGAACATACTTCCCAGAATCACCGCTTCCAGACACTGACCGGTCAGAAAATTAGAGAAGGTACGGTGCGTCAGTCCGCATACGCTGCGAATCTTCTCCACAACCTTTTCCGGAAGGAACGCATACATGATCTTATTGACCTGTACGCCTAATTTTTCTTTCTGAAGTAAAACGTATACGGCAAATACAAAAGCAATCACAAAGTTCGTAGCCGCGCTTACAATCGTTTTTGCCACACTGTAAGTGGAACCCAGAATCGTACCGGCTCCTACTTTCAGGAAAGAAATCGCCTGCTGTACCAACTGATCCCAGTCTACTTCCAGTTCATTGATCCATCCAACAATTTCAGGATTATCGTCAAATAATTTAATCGCCCATTCCTGTAACTGCGGCCAAAACTGTCGGATATCATTGCTCAGTCCTAAAACCGTTTCGCCCATCTGCGGCAGAACTACAAAAAGCACAAGCTGTAAAACCGCCAGGATAAAGCAGATGGAAAGTACAAGACTCAAAGGTCTTGCCAGACGTTTCACCGCCTTCTGATATTTCTGACTGCCTCGCTGAAAAAGATTTCTTTCAATAAAACGCATGGGCATGTTGATGATAAATGCGATCGCACCGCCCAAAAGGAAGGGGTATATAATATTTAATAAAAAAACAACGACACCCCAGAGCTTATCCACATTGACAACACCCACCAGAATCAGGATGGTAAACACAATCAGCCACATGATTTTCTTCATATTTTCTTTACTCAGTTCCAAAAAAACACCTCCATCTATTTCCACTCTGCCCGACTGCCGGTTTTATCTCTGCGAACCGTCAGCTGTTGTTCAATCTGCTCCTTCAATTCCGAAACGTGAGAAATAATCCCCACCAGTCTCTGACCTCCTGCGAGCCCCTGCAAGATACGGATTGCCTGCTCTCTGGCATTTTCATCCAGAGATCCGAACCCTTCATCAATAAATAAAGTTTCCACCCGCACTGCTCCCATGGTTCTGGTAATTACATCGGTCATTCCCAAAGCCAGCGCCAGCGCAGCCATAAAGGATTCCCCTCCCGAAAGGGTCTTTACATCCCGAACCTTTCCAGTAACCAGACTGTACACATCCAGATCCAGCCCGGCGTTTCCCTGGGTAGACAGATTCTCCAGACTTCTGCACTGTAAAAGGAATTGACCGGACGCCATCTTTTGCAGATGATAATTGGCGCAGTGGATCATCTGCTCAAAATACTGCCTCTGCACATAGGACTCAAAATCAATTTTTACACTTCCACTGAGCGTTCCATTGGCAGTCCTGCTGAGATTTCCTATTCTCTCATAATCTTCTCGCAGTTTTTCTCTCTCCTGGGCAAGAACTTCCAGCCTCCGCAAAGCAGCTCTGTTTTTTTCCCTCCTGCTGTACAGTTTCCTGATCTGCTGCTCCAACATCTGCTGCTGTTTCTGAAGCTTTTGCAGTTTTTCGGAAACCTCCGTGAGACAGGGGGCTGCCTGTCCCTTTAACTGTTCTTCCAGAATTTTTTTCTTCTGTTCTGATTCTATCTGTTTTTTCCTGTATCTGTCAACCGCTTTTCTGGCATTTTCCATTTCCTGACGGCTCATGCGACAGTTTCGGTATTCCTCTTCCCCGGAAAACCCCTGAACTGCCAACCCTTTTTGAAATCTTTCCGCCGCTTTCTCAAAAGCTTTTTTCTGACTTTCTTCCAACTTCCGGTTTTCTTCCAGTTTTCCTTTCCGAATACCTTCTTCCCTCACTGCCTTCTGATATTCTTCTGTAAATTCCAGCAGTTTCTTTTCTGCATCGGAAATCTTCTTTCTTCCGCTTTTCAGCCGTTCTCTGGCTTTTTTCTCCCAGTTTTTCCATTTTTCCTGAATCTGTTCCAGAGACCGACCATCCTCCTGCTGTCCAAGAAGCCGCCTCTGCGTCTCCTGGATCACTGCCATTTCTTTTTCCAGTAACCCCTGCAGCCGTAGCAGCGTTTCCTGTTCCTTCTCTCGCAGACCTTCTTTTTCATCCCTCTCCTTTTTCATCTGCTCCACCTGTTCTCTCGTGGGCGCTCCAGAGGAAAGCTCTGCCTTTTGAGGATGTATGCGGGAACCACACACCGGACATGGCTCATCTTCTTTAAGCTGAGCAGCCAAAATCCCCGCCTGCTCCTGAAAATAAGCCTGATACATCGCTTCGTAGTCCCTGCGTAACTTATGATACTTCTCTTCCGCTTCTTTGTAAATATTTTTTTGAAAATTCAGTTTTTTTTGAAAATTATCTGCGGCTGCCAAATGTTCCTGCAAACCCTGATACTGCTCCAATGCCTGAGAAAGCTGATTGATCGCAGGCACTTCCTTTTCCTCTAACAACTGCTGGTATGCTTTCACCGCTTCCAGCTTCTCCCGTTTCTGCTCCACATCCTGTCCATGATTTTCAAACCACGTCTCCAGTCCTGCAAGCCTTTGTCTGGTATCCTGGAGATTTTTTTCCTCCCGCAGACACGCTTCTTCCTGCGTAAGCAAAATCAGACACCGCTCCCCTTTCTGAATCTGTTCTTCCCTTTTCTCCCACGCTTCCCTCTCCGCTTCCATCTGATCACAAATCTTACGAATCTGATCCAGTTGCGTAAACTGAGCGCTCTTATGCTTTTCCAGACTATAAATCCTGTTCTGGTTTTCCAGATCTTTTGCACATGCTTTCCCCTCTTCCACTCGCTCTTTATATAACGTCTGATCCTTTCTGCAAAGAATCTTCCCTTCTTCCAACACTTTTTCCAAGTCTGGCTCTTTTTCTCCCCGCGAAAGGGCTTCCCTCAGCCATTCCTGTTCCTCGTCACTGTCTCCTTTCAGTTCTCCCATCTCTCGCAGACAAGCTTTTTTATTGTCCTCCAAATCACCATAAAGCTGTTTTGCCCTGCTGCGCAGTTCTTCCTGTACACTCCAGAAAATCTTCGTATCAAAAATTCTGGAAAAAATTTCTTTTCTCTCATCGGATTTTGCCAGCAAAAGTTTCAGAAAATCTCCCTGGGCGATCATAGCGATCTGCGTAAACTGACGCACATCCACCCCCAGGATCTCCACCACTTTCCCGTTTGTCTCCTGCTTATTTCCCCGATAGAGAGAACCGTCCGGCAAATACAGCGCCACCCCCGCTTTTTCCTTTGTGAGAGTATATTCTCCTTCTTTATTTTTTCTCTTGCTTTCTCTTTCGTATTCCGGATTTCGTATAATCCGGTAAATTTCTCCCCGATTCTCAAACTCCAGCTCCACAAATGTTTTTGTTCCCACCGGAGCGTACTGACTGCGCATCATAGCGCCATCCCTTCTGCCTCCGCTGGTCTGACCGTAAAGCGCATAGGTAATTCCGTCAAAAATAGTAGTTTTTCCAGCTCCCGTATCTCCGGTAATCAAAAATACACCCTGACGTACCCGGGTAAAATCAATCTCTGTCTCCCCGGCATAGGACCCAAATGCCGACATTTTCAACCGCCGCGGTCTCATACCTGCTCACCTCCTATTTTCTGAAAGATTTCTTCCATCACCTGTTCTTCTCCCTCCTCCATCTTTCGTCCCTGCATTTGCAGGAAAAAACGATGAAAGATTTCCCGGGGATCCGATACCAACTCCAGAGAACTTTCTTCCGGGGTAAGCATGCTTGTTCTTGTATTGTCTATTTTCACCTCCAGAATCCGGGAAAACAGCCTTTCCAATCTCTCCCGGGGCTGATAAGGCTCCTGCTCATCCGTCAGCGTAATGCTCACATAATCCTGAGACACTTTTTCCCCGCCTGCCGCCAAAATATCTTCCAAACTTCCCCGGATCATACGTACTTCCCGCAAAGGATGTAACGGATGAAGGGTAATTTCCGGTTGACTTCCCCAGTCCTTTAACTCCACTTCTGTGAGATATTTTTTCTGATTCCACTCACTGACAGAGTATTTCAGAGGCGTACCACAATAATAAACCGATGGTTTTCCCATCGCCTGCGGTCTGTGGATATGTCCCATCGCCACATAATCAAATGCTTTCAGACATGTGGTATCCACCTGATCCAGCCCGCCCACTGTGATCATCTCCGACTCACTCTGCCTTGGTTTTTCCCCTCCGGCAATAAAAAACTGATGGGTCAGAAGTACTCTCCGCACCTTATCCTCCGACAGCTCTTCCCTTTCCAGAAGACCGCTCACCGCTTCCTGATAACTTTCCGGTTCCTTTCCTCCAAAGACCCCCTTCACATAACCAGGTTTTACAAAAGGAAGCAGCCAAAACTCTACTTTTCCCCATGCGTCCTCCAGTGTCACTCTTTTTATCCGCTCCTGTTCGGTCATAGGCGGAAGTCCCTCCACATACACGCTCTGCTGCTCCAGAATCTTCCCTGCAAAAGCCAGGCGCTCCGGTGAATCGTGATTGCCGCTGATGATCAAAATCGTGATTCCCGGAACACTGTCGGCTGCCTGACACAAAAAGCGATCGAAAACAGCCACCGCCTCACCGGAAGGAACCGATTTATCATAGATATCTCCACATATTAGTAACGCATCGGGCTTTCTCTCCCTTATTTTTTTCAAAATTTCTTCCAAAATCCACTCCTGATCTTCCAAAAGAGAATATCCATACAACTGCTTTCCTATATGAAGGTCTGACAAATGGAAAAAACGCATTTTTTCTTCCTCCCTCTCTTATGATAAAAACCCCGGCATCGCAGATTCTTCTTCCGCTGACTGCCGGGGTCTTTTCACTATTCTACTCTTCTATCCATCGCTATTACTATTCTTCTTCATTTGCATCAGGAAGCTCGTCCACTACCTGCGCAACTTTTTCTTCATCCCGCACCCGAGCCTTTGCTTTTTCCATGATATTCTGTTTCTGAGGCGCAGCTTTTCTGCCTCCCCGTGCCGGATTCGGCTCTACCGCATACATACGATCCGGATACTTCTTGGCAAGCTTCATCAGACGGGTAATTCCCCACAAAAGAAGAAGCGGCATCAAAATACCTGCCACCAGCGCAAAAGGATTAAACATACGCGCCAGAAGCATCATGTAAGACTGCTGCAAAATCATAACTACCATCAATACGATATCAGCATACAGACAAATCTTTACTTTATCCAGACGATTAGAAAACTTAGCGCTGATGATTCCGGTCATAATCTCTGCAACCGTCACGATCATATACGCTGCTCCCACGCTGTATAACTGACCAATGCTAAGACCTGTACTTTCCACCAACTTAATTGCTTCCGCATCTCCTGCCCCTGCACTGTGTCCCACAATAAAATACTGTATTCCCTGCAGCAGCGTACTTGTCACCGCTGTAAGAATCAGGAACACACCTGCCAGCATGACAATCATCTTTCCATTCATTGCCATGCGCATCTCTTTTTGATCTTCATACCTATACATAACTTTCCTCCTGCATTATCCTTTCCGGGCATTAGGCACACTGCTCCCGGAATTTATTACAGAATATTGTAGTAAGGAACGCTTTGTTTGTCAAATTAAATTTTTATAATCTCACATCTGTTTTCTGACAATCTGATATTCGTCATCCAAACGATAATAAGGACAATGATCAAACGTGTTACTCATAAAACGATACATCTCATCCTCATCCAAATTTACTTCACAATAATAGCACTCGCTCTCTTCATCAAAAACGTAATTACTGCAAGTTTCACAATTCGTTCTTCCTGCCATCTCTCTTTTCACACCCTTTTCTATTATTCTCAAAATCAAGTTTTATGGCAACAGTATCTTGCAACAAAAAAATCGCTCTAGTACAATAAATACTAAGCGACCCATACGAAAGCAGGTAAGGGGAATCGAACCCCCCTCCCCAGCTTGGGAAGCTGGTATTCTACCGATGAACTATACCTGCAAAAAGGATGGAAGCAATGGGGCTCGAACCCATGACCTCTCGCGTGTGAGGCGAACGCTCATCCCAGCTGAGCTATGCTTCCATAAAATTTATTATAGCACTCTCATTAGAAAAGTCAACTTTGAGAATAAATTTTTCTATTCAGGAAATTCTAAATTATGTCTAAAATCCATAAAATAAAATTAAATTTATCTGCGATGGGGTTTGCATCGGACATGAGTTAGTGTATAATAACTGCGAACAAGTACAATGAAAACCATATTTTCAAGAGATAGGAGGCTATAGACTATGAAAATTTTATTTTACGATACAAAAAGTTACGACAAAGAATCTTTTGAGAAAAAAAATCAGGAATATCCAGAGCTTCAGATCGATTATCTGAAATCTGAGCTGGTGCCCGGCACTGCCGCCCTTGCCCGGGGCTATGACGCTATCTGCGCCTTTGTGAGCAGCGATGTAGGAACGAAAACTATCGAAATTCTCCACGAATGTGGCATAAAGCTGATTCTTATGCGCTGCGCCGGTTTTAACAACGTAGATATTGACAAAGCATCTCAGCTGGGTATCAAAGTGCTCCGCGTTCCCGGCTACTCTCCGGAAGCCGTTGCCGAACACGCCATGGCTCTGGCTCTTACAGCCAACCGAAGAATTCATAAAGGCTATGTCCGTGTGCGGGAAAATGATTTTAGTCTGGGCGGTATGCTGGGCTTCAACTTCTATCAGAAAACTGCTGGTATCGTAGGAACAGGACGAATCGGAGCCGCCATGGCAAGAATCTGCCGCGGATTCGGTATGAAGGTCATCGCTTATGACACCTTCCAGAATCCGGACCTGGACTTTGTCACCTACGTTACCATGGACGAGCTGCTGGCAAAAAGCGATCTGATCTCTCTTCATTGCCCGCTGATGGATGAAACCTACCATCTGATTAACCGGGAAACCATCCAGAAAATGAAAGATGGGGTCATCTTGGTAAATACTTCCCGTGGTGGACTGGTAAAAACAGAAGATCTGATCGAAGGCATCCGCGCCCGCAAGTTCTTCGCTGTAGGTCTGGATGTCTATGAGGAAGAGAAGAAGAACGTTTTTGAAGACCGTTCTGACGATATTATGGAGACCTCTGTTACCGCCAGACTTCTTTCTTTCCCCAATGTGGTCATTACTTCCCATCAGGGCTTTTTCACTCAGGAAGCGCTGGAAGCGATCAGCGAAACAACCCTGAATAATGCCAGAGCTTTTCTCCATGGAGAGACCACAGGAAATGAAGTAATCTGATCGGTAACACCGTTGATAAAATAATTTCCTGAATTTTTCAAAAAAAGCTTGCTTTTTCCAATTCCGTATGCTATTATAAATCTCGGTTCTGATAATTGAATCAGCCGATGTGGCGGAATTGGCAG
>UMET01004904.1_pt1 | contig 12680 bp, 9 predicted proteins | sample 1964821 | NCBI WGS metagenome assembly UMET01 (sample SAMEA4836027, study PRJEB28245) | human gut metagenome | biome: gut microbiome; material: fecal sample | place: Denmark | collected 2008
AGGAATTCTCATTTTGACTTGTACTATTTATATTCTAACACCACCCCTTTAACTTGAAAATACAAGTTCTTCGAGCTGTGAGAGTATCCCAAAATCATAATGTTGTTGAAAATTTATGTGCATTCATTCAATTCCCACTTACATAAATAGCATTACTAATACAAGTCAAGAACTCGTTCAATTTTTTTCTTTTTTTCAACAATCATTCTTGATACAAATTCTTCATAAGTTTCGTCCGGATAAAGAGGATTAGGCTCTACTATCTTCTCTCCTTTAGTTATTAAATTTGCGACTGAGCTTAAAAAGGATGTCATGCCTTCCGATAACCCATTTTTATAATATATATGGTTTTTTTCAATTTTTTCGTAGAGAATCTTTAACTGCTTTAAATGTTCCTCTAATTGAAGAGGTTCTCCACTTAGAGGATGCAAATAATTCATACGTCTATTAAAAATTATCTGTAATTCTTCTTCATTAGCAATTTCACAAGATGTCCCACGACGAATATAAATCATATTCTGTTTTAATGAACCACTTTCCTTCTTTGATAAAAAAGGAATGTATTCGGGTGTATCTTCTACAACCAACATTTGAAATTTTTTATCTTTTAATGCTTCATACTCTGATGTTGTGTATGAAAAATCATAAATTTCATATTTCAAATGAGACGACAAAAAATTCTTTATTCCATTGGAAATAACTGCTTTATCTATAATTTCGGACAATCCTTCAATGCGTATACTTTTATCTTCATTTTCTGCCACACCAAATACAATAAAACCGCCCTGTGAATTTGCCAAAGCTAACATTTCTTTTGCTAATGCAGCATTTTCAACCCATTGACTTTTAAAATCGATCGCATTATGTTCACCTGTCTGTGCATGCAAAAACTCTCTAAACTTGTCCAATGTAGGTTCTTGCAATAACTTATATACTTGATCTTTTAATTGTTTTGGAAACTCCATGGTACACCCCTTTACTGAAACCAAAAGTTAATATAGAGTATAAATTCTTCGAAGTATTTATCAATGCATCTTACATATCTCATATCACTTTATACTCTAAAATATATAATCGGACTTCCGCTCATTCCTTGGACAATCCCTACATTTAAATTAAAAATAGTAATTCTCTATATCTTTTACAGATATTCTATATGAGGATGTTGTCGTAGGAGTTCCACACCTCTTTATATATTCGTAAAACAATTTACTTTGAAGTATTTCCTTTGCATCCTCTAATCTCAACTTAGCATTTTGCAATGTCCTTATATATATTCCTGCATATGGAACAGATGCAGAGCCAACATTATAAACTTGTACACCATTTGTAACAATCACCGAAATAATCAATTTCTCCACAAAGATATTGTTTATAGCCTGAACTCTGCCATACTCAAACCATTGTACCCCTTCACTGGATTTACGTTTCAAAAGTCTTTCTTTATGCCTTTTCAAGTATAAATAACATTCCGGAAATTTACTGATAAACTCATTCTCTTCATAAGAAGACACTTTTTCACCCGTAAATTTATAAGGAAAAATTATCTTATCACGCTTCTGAGTGTTTTGAAATTTTTTCTCACTTTTTATACTTGCTGCATCATATACGATTTCTTTTTCAACTTTGCCACCATCAAGATAGTAAAACAACTCATCCTCTGCTTTCGCTTCGAAAACAAATGCATCATTGTATAAAGTCGCTACACTATTCGAAACTTTGAAATAATCGCCAAAGCGATGCCTTCCTTTATGGCTTTCTTCGAAAATCCATTTTCCTGTCAAAAAAGATTTAGACACTTTTTTCTTTATTTCATCTTTTCTAATATAGTAATCTACATTTTCTCTAATTTCCGTATCACACAGGATAATAATTGAAGAAGTAACTGTATTAGGGAAAAGTTGCATTCCTTTATAGTCAACAATTCCTTTAAGGTTTTTCTTAATTAAATCTCTCACTTTTTCAGCATATTTGTTTCTAATAACCCCATAAGGAATCAAATATGCTAATTTTCCATCCTTTGATAAATCTCGTATCCCAGCTTCTATAAAAGCATAACAATAATCGAAACGTCCCTCTTTACAGGTATCGAATGTTTCTTTTACAAAAGTTCTCTGGGCCTCAGACAAATCATGATATGTTATATAAGGAGGATTACCGATAATAAAATCGTAAGATTCTGGTTCACATTTTAAATAATCTTGCTCAAATACATTCCAATGAACATTTCTCAAACCATATTTCTGTCCTAGAACATCTAATGTTTCTATACATTTTTTCACACATACTGGATCAATATCGTATCCAGTTATATGCCTCTCTAATCCATGGATTATCTGCTCATTACTGTATCCATCTTCCAGAGAACTCTTAATATATCTTCTTACAATTTCCTTCAGTATATTTCCTTCACCACAAGAGTTTTCTAATACTGATTTGTTGTGAAGATTAACTGAATAACCTATGTAATCCAACAATTCATTAACATATTGGGGTGGAGTCGGTACTTGACAATTGTTCGCCATGATCTTCTCCTCTCAAATATTTTTTATTATCTGCAGCATCAATTATTAAATCTTTATATTTTTCTATCAATTCAATAATAATATCAAATGTTGTCATGAAATCAGCTTTATCTAAATCCGAACGATCACCATGAACAACGTGATGACGTTTTTCCAACAAAGAACTATCAATATACGTAGCTTTTGTTTCAAATATATCGGATTCGACACCTATAGTTTCCAATATTTCTTTCAACTCATTTGAACTTGGGTTTGAATGAGTCGAAATAAATGGACTATTTTCATCATATTTTTCCTTAAAGGTTTTTGTCGCAAGATTATCATGCATTATGAGTAATTTTTTATGAACACTATGTTTCTCAGATAAAGCACATGATTTAAATTCTTTTTCCATTTTCAATGCTGTGAAATTTTCTTTCAACTCGCTATATAACTTTTTTTGTTCCGCAACATACCCTATATAGCAATTTGATGCTCTTTTTATAAAACCTTCAAAATGCGCACATAACAAAGCAATTCCAGCTCTGAGCAAAATCGGTTCGTTCACTTCATCTTTCTCTACTAAGATTTTTAAAGAAAACATTTCTTTTTTTCTCCAAGCAAGGTCTTGCATTAAAAGTTCTTCTAATTTTTCTACCGTTTTTATCTTAATGTTGCTTGCCACTTAAGAAATTCTCCTTGCTGAATTCTGCCAATCTTTTAATTCTTCCAACTGGTCTGATACCTCGTTTCGTTGCTGCAAGATACTGCTCAGTACTATACAATTCTTTAATTGATTGTTTCAGCTCATCCGCATTTTCCAGATAATATTCAATGTTTTCTGTCAGTCCTGGAATAATGGCTTCATATGCTCCAACTAAAACAGCTCCGCAACTTCTATCTTTTTGTTTATCATATTTCTTAAATGAATTTTCATCCATTTCTTTATATAACAAATCAAAAGTCTTTTTGAATAACTCTTCCTCCTTTTCAAAATCAATACTTTCATCATTAATTAACTTCAAAATTTCATCAGTCAAGAAATTGTTATAGTTTTCAGAATCACTTATTTCAAATTTGGAATATCTAAGCACCAAATATTTTACTACAAGTTCTAAATACCCCTGTTCTTCTGAATCTTTTTCTGAAATTGGAATTGCATTTACAAAATTTTGATATTTACTCATATCACGCAACTTTTTGTATATCTCTTCATTTTTCATTACTAAAATACAGTTACGAATTTCCTGCGGACTCAAATGACTTCCACCTGTATTTAAGCGTTGAAACATTTCATACTGTGCAAATTCATCACTACTTTTATCAATGATAATTATTAAAATTTTTGCTCTTTTTATATATCTACGTTGAGCATCTGTCAAAGAAATACTTTCATCTTCATTATCCCAATATTTACCTTCTAAAGATGGTAAAAACTTTGTTCGAGTCAATGGTTCACTTTCAACAAGTTCTTCTCCATCTTCGTCTTCTAAGTCTTTTTTCAAGATGCCCATAAATTTAAAAATAGTTGACAATCGCTGTTGACCATCTATTAAATTCCACTTACCTTTTTCGTTCTGATACACATAAATAGGCGGAATAGGGATATTCAACAGGATGGATTCAATCAGTGCAGACTGCTGTGTGATATCCCAACGAAACATTCTTTGATATATAGGATTAATTTTCAAATCACCATCTTGGTAAAGATTGGATAACTCGCCTATAGACATCGGATAGTTATCAGTTTTAATTGCTTTTGCCATTAAATCTATCTCTTTCTGCAAAGTATTTTCCATTTAGTTTATACCTCCAATTCTCATCTTATTCGCATAGGGTAATCTGGATTTACGCAACCTCTTTATATCGTGTATACACATATTCATAAATCTGTTGACGATACACCGAAATACTTACTTCGTCATAGCATTCCGGCAATTCTTCCCACAAAGTATCACGAATCAGATTATCAACAGCAGCCTTGGTTTCCTGCTTATCTGTCCAGTGATCTAATTCAGAAATCTTCGTTTTAATTTTCTGAAGCAGTGTAGCAGCAACCTCTTTCAACTTCTTGATGTCATTCTTGCTCAAATCCTCACGGAACAGCATATCGTAGAATGAAAGTTCTTCATCACTTGCAAACCCTTCACGGACATAACGCTGTTCTTCCTGATTCATACTGTTTGCCAAATCCATCAAATCCATAAAGGTCTTTTCAATGGTTGCTCTGTCCTGTTCACTGTTGTAATCGTCTATAATCTGCTGATACCGTTCGTAATAGTTAATACGTTCCGGATTAGTAAAAAGCATCCGATCTAATTTCATCTGAATAAGCTCTTCCAAATCCTTCAGTACCAGATTCTTTTTCTTTACCTTTGCAAACTCCCTACGGAGTAAATCAAAGTCAATAGCGCTAATGTCAAAACGGCGTGGTTCTTCACGTACCATTGAAGGCATGTGCTGAATTTCAACATAAGAACTTATAATTGCATTGACCTGCACCATCAAATCAGTTGTGCTGGTATGTTTACGTTTTTTCTGCAATTCTGCATAAATGGCTGCAATTGCTTCGTACTCCTTACGAATATGACCAGTAATATCATCACGATCAGTATACTTCATAAGTCGATTCAGTTCTGACGCATATGTAGTAAAGGTTTTCTTATCCTCAATTGTTCCACAAACCGCGTTCGCAGCTTCCTGCAGATAAGATAATTTCATAAAATCATAGGCATCAATCAGCATCTGCAGATCAAAATCATTCTCTAATAAAAATGCCTTTGCTTTGGCGATAGTTTCAATAATACGAGCAATTAACTCACCTTTATCTGCTGTAGGATCTGTTCCACCATTACCACCAACATTAGCAGTATAATCTGCCAGAGCCTTTCTGAGCGCTTTTACAATACCAATATAGTCAATGATTAAACCATTGCTTTTACCTTCACTGACACGGTTTGCACGGGCAATTGTCTGCATAAGAGTATGTGCCTTCAACGGCTTGTCCAGATACAGACAAGACAAGCATTTCACGTCAAAACCGGTAAGCCACATCGCACAGACAAAAACCACACGAAGCGGATTCTTGGAATCTTTAAATTCTTTATCCAGTTCACGCTTTTCCATCTTTGCACGATGATATTTAATATCCAAATCCCACTTTTTAAAAGTCTGGATTTCATTCTGTTCCTGGCTGATAACAACAGCCATTTCTGTTTCCTGCATCCATTTCAGCTTGCGTTCTAATTCCTGTGCTTCCTGTTGAGTGGCTGTTTTTATTTTTGCTTTCAGCCTTTTGATTTCTTCTTTCCAGTATTCCTGCACGTAATTGTACATACGAACACAGGTTACTTTATTCAGACAAACAAACATAGCTTTTCCGCTTGTCCACAAGTCTGAATAATGATTCACAAAATCACGAGCAATAGATTTTAATCTCGGCTCTGCTGTCAGCAAATGTATTTCTTTCGCAAATTCTGCTTCCAACTTATCCTGCTGATCCACATCAAGGTCAGCATTTTCGATAGCATCCAAAATCTGCTCTGTAATTTCAGGGTTATGTAAGTCTACAATCTTTTCACCACGATTTTCATAATAAAGCGGAACTGTAGCACCATCTTCTACAGCTCTCTTAAAGTCGTAAACAGACACATAGCCACCAAAGGTTCGAGCAGTAATGTTATCACTGGACAATAACGGTGTTCCGGTAAAACCGATACGTGCTGCCGTAGGCAGTAATTTCATCATATTATCTGCAAAAATGCCATACTGGCTACGATGAGCCTCGTCAGACATAATAATAATATCATGGTCAGGATATATTGCCTCTGCATTGGGTTTATTGAATTTCTGAATCAGCGTAAAGATAAAGCTTGGATTACCTTTCAGTTTCTGCACAAGGTCATCACCGCTTGTTGCAATAAACTGTGAAGCTTTAGTCTTACCAAGCAATCCACAGTTTTCAAAAGTATCACTAATCTGAGAATTCAGTTCTTCACGGTCAGTCAGAATAACAAAAGTTGGTGAACCTTCAAATTTTCTACGCACTTTCTGTGCAAGGAATACCATAGAATAGCTTTTGCCGGAACCCTGAGTATGCCAGAAAACGCCCAATTTACCATCATTCAGTTTTCTTGCTGCATAGGCCTTCATCGCTTCATTTACACCAAGGTACTGATGGTTACGGGCAAGAATTTTAGCTGTATGTCCACTAGAGTGATCATACAGAATAAAGTTTTCAAATAAATCGAGGAAGTTTTCTTTCTTACAAATACCACGAAGCATTGTTTCAAGGGCAACACTACCCTGATCTTCTTCTGCAAGACGTTTCCATTCATGGAAGAACTCATACTTACTGCCAAGAGTACCTACTTTCGCTTCGGTTCCATTGGACAGCATAAGAAACGCATTATAATAGAACAAATGCGGAATGGTATCCTGATAATCTTTGTAGTTGTTATCGTATGCGTTCTGCACATCAACAGTATTCTTTTTCAGTTCCACAAACAGCAATGGAATACCATTTACAAAACCTACAATGTCCGTTCTGCGACGATATAAATCACCATGGATTTTTAATTCCTTAATTGCAAGGAAATAGTTATTGTCCGGATTCTGAAAATCAATTACAGAAGCTCTCTTTGTTTCTGTCTGTCCATTTGGTTTCTTTACAGTTACCGGAATACCATCACGAATCAGGAAGTATTTCTCTTCATTTACCTGTAACAGAGAAGATGTGGACAATCTGTTTTCCAGAAGCTTCTGTGCTTCAGTAATCTGACTATCGTTTATCCATGGATTCAGCTTTTTTAATGCTTCACAGAAATAACGAAACAGTAATATATCCTTGTAGCTTTCTCTGCCGAAAGTGCCGCTTTTTCCCAAGATTTCTGTATTGTAAGCAAACCGGACATCCCAGCCCAGTTCATCACGGAGCAGATTACCAGCACTTTCTTGAACAAGTATATTTTCGGAATAATCGTAGCTCATACAGTTCCTCCTATCAGTAACTCTAACTTAAACATTCGCATCTTTGTTAAACGCATGTCATTCGCATTTTGGATTAACATCGGATGTTTTCTATCTGCACAAATAATCAACTCGTGCAATTTTTGCAAATTCTTAATCGCCTGAGCATATTTCACTCGGTCAATTTCTTTAATATCTTCTATTGTTATGCCATCAAGGTATCTAAAAACTCTTGATAGTACACCCACAAACACATCTGATACCTGTATCAGTTCATTTTCTTTTGATTCTACAAACTCATAATTTTTGAAAAGAACATCATTGTTCGTCAATTCAGTTTCTTCCATTTTAGCTTTAATGACCTTTTCAAAATCAAAATAGTGTTTGGCATTCTTATAGGTATAACACCTGCTTAAATAAAAGCTGTAATACTCACTAACAAGAATATCTGGGTCATTATCATACAACAGCGAAACTTCTCCATGTCTACCAACATCTTTAAGCATCTGTTTCAGTACTTCCATACCAAAACCTTCATCTGTCGTATCATCATTAAATGTCTGTATAAAGTCACAAAACTCTAAACAGAACTCTCTCTTATCTTCTCTGGCAATATTCGGAAATCGATACTTATGAAGAAGCGGAAGAACTTCATCCAAATATTTCATACAAAAATTATATAACTCTGATTTCAGGTATTGTACCCACTCAAAACTAAAAGCAAATTCCGGTCGATATTCCCATATAGAATCCACCAAATCAACAAGTCCATAATACAAGCTGTTTACAGTAGCATAATGGATGTACAGTTCGCTGTTATGTAGCCATCCCATATATGTAGTAACTCTGCTGTTACCCATAAAATCTAAGAACGATTTGCCGCCTCTGGTCATATGTCTGAACTTTAGTTCTTTGATAGATGACTGTAACTTCAAATCCTTTAACAACTGCCCGGTATCTGCTGGGCACTGTTCTCCATCAAAAGCTACACCACCCAAGATAAAATCACATTCTAAAGCGTTCTCATCATTCACGCCAACATCTGTTAAAATCAGCTTTCCACAGTTGCCGGTCTCATCGTAATAAAATGTCATTATATCATCACACAGAGGCAGTCCATGTATCTCTGCATCGATTTTTCTCATTTCATTCACATCAATTCCCATGTTCTACCTCCTGTCAGATTTAAACTTCGATTTCCCCACTCATCAGTTTTGGCAACAAGCGATCACGAGCCTGTAATAATAACATTATTGTTTTATTCAGCATAGTTATTTTCTCTATCATAGGAGAAACTATTTCTTCAAAAGCATAGATTAACTCATCTGTTGGAAAATCCATCTTTATCTTTCCCGTACGAATAGGGCTCAAATTTTGTTGTGCTGCCCCATTGGCAAGATTACTCATTTCGTCAAACATATCCTTACTTCTGAATAAACAATATGCATATGTCGGATTATCCGATTTTATCTTGGCAACTCGTTGATTCAACAAATAATTGTCACCGTGAACAATACACACTCTCCCTACATTACCAGTAAGTGATAGCAGAATATCCCCATCTGAAAGTTTGCAATGTTCTGGCATCTTAGCCGGAATCTCAATCATACGGCTCACATTTTCGCCATCGAATTGTCCGTCTTTAACATTTTTTATTGTTACAATTTTATATTGTCCTTCATCATTAAATTCTGTACTTTTAAAAGCATATCCACTTAATAAATCAATTTTCGAGTCAATGGTGTCTTCTGTCCATCCCGCTGGCACACCATCGACAATAGCCACATCTTCATGGTCCGGAAAACGCAAGTCCACAAACCACTCTTTGTACAGTCGCTGTGCTGCTTCTTCAAGAAGTTTGATTTGTTTTTGGTTGTTTTTAATAAGCTGATCATACGCTGCAAGTATATTTACTATTTTCCTTTGAGTTTCAATTTCCGGAATATCTACGGGTACTGCGCTCAATATAGAAGTATTTAAATTCAGCATAGTAGAACCAACTGCATGATTTATTACCCAGCCAATTGTTTCTGCCTTCTGTAATTGATAAAAAACAAATTTAGGCTCAGCCTCCTCTTTATCAACTCTTACCTTTAGACATCCGGTTCCACAAAGCCATCCAACTTCTCGCTCAGCCGTAAAAGCACATCTTCCGACATCACCTCTACGAGAGTATAAAATATCCCCTTCTTGGATTTTATGTTTTCCCAAACGTTCTACATGTTCTTTAGAAACTCGGGCTATTGATTCTTCGGATACTGTTCCATTCACCAAATCTTTTGGCATTACCACTGGTGTCCCTTCATCTGAATAATCAGATTGATGTAATTGAGATCCAAAAGGACCCGTTTGGATTGATAAGGAGATGTCTCCTAATGTTTTTCTTTTCCATATCATAATCCCATCTCCTTCATATTCTGAGAGATAGTATCCATCAAATCATTGGATTCTGCCTGCAGAGATAACAGTTCATGGTGAATTTCAGCCATACGTTCTTCAAAATCTACACCGTCATCTTCTACCGGTGCAACACCTACATAAGCACCCGGTGTCAAAGACCAGCCTTTTTCTTCGATTTCAGCTATATTAGCAACTTTGCACAGACCAAGCACATCAGCATAAAAACCATCACCGAACTTTTCATACAACCAATGTGCTTCTTTGGCAACGGTGATTTCTTCGTTTTTGTCAGCAACCATCTTGTCATATTCAGCCTGAACACGTTTCTTATCGCTGCGCCCAGCTTTTTCTACTTCAATTTTTGCACGCTTCTGCAAGTCCTTCAGCTCGTCCCTCAACTGATGAAGTGTATCTTCAAAAGAGCCATTACCCAATACAGCCCTGTATTCATCCAATAATGCTACGTACTTTACTGTTTCTCCACGATAGAGCCACACAATCGCATTCAGATTCTTCAGCTGCCATTCAGACCATTCATTTAATGTACGGTCAACTACTGTGTAGTAATTTCGTGCATCAATGAACAAAACTTTATCTTTAATAGTTTCGTTTTTGCCTTTATCAAAGAACCACAGAGAACAAGGCAGAGATTTTGTGTAGAAGAAGTTATTGCCTACACTGATCATGGCATCCACATGACCTGTTTTTACAAGTTTTTCACGAATATCTTTGTCTTTGCCCTGGCTGTCTGTTGCAGAAGAAGCCATAACAAAACCGGCGCGACCCTTTTCGTTCAGATAGCTGTAGAAATAGGAAATCCACAGATAGTTTCCGTTACCAACTTCTTTCTTTTTGTTAATTCCAGGCACACCAAATGGCAGGCGTTTTGCGTTTTCGCAAGACTCTGCTTTTACTTTGTCCACATTAAATGGCGGATTTGCCATAACATAATCACAGCAACCATCCAGATTGTGAGCATCGTGATAAAATGTGTTGGCTTCATCACCGGATTTAATAACGCCAGTCAAACCGTGAACAGCCATATTCATCAAACACAGCTGTGCATTATATTCCACTTTTTCCTGACCATAGAAAGTCATAGCACTGTTAGCATTCATACCAGACTGATTCACAAAATCGCCGGACTGAATGAACATACCACCTGAACCACAGGCAGGATCAAGCAAGATACCGCTCTTCGGTTCAATAATATTGACAATCATTTTTACCAATGATTTCGGTGTAAAGAACACACCATCATCAGACGCAATGTTTTTGGCAAATTTGTTGAGGAAGTATTCATAGATGCGACCGATAATATCACCGCCTACTTCATCCAATGCACTGTTATTAAAAATACGAAGGATTTCAGACAATAACTCATCAGAGAAATCTGTATAGCTTTTTGGAAGTACACCAGTAAGCTGTTCACTCTGACCCTCAATCAACTGCATTGCATTATTCACGACTTCACCTAGACTGGTCATTGGCTGACCATCTTTGTTTACTAATCCTGAAGCCGAAATATCATCCGGAAGATTCAGTAAATAATCATATTGCGCTTCTTTCGGTAAAAAGAGTGCACTTTTAGCCGCAAAATCACTTGCTTCTACAGGCATCACTCTGCCACCACGAGACGGACGATTTTTCAAAATCTCCGCTTCCACCATTTTAAATCTACTATATGCATAACGCAGAAAAATCAAACCAAGCACCGGCATACAATACTGATTGGATGTCAGCTTTGAGCCTGCACGCAGCAAGTCCGCTGATTCCCATAATTCTGTTTCTAATTTTCGAATGTTAATCATTGTTTTATGCTCCTATATATCAAAACCCTATTCTCTGTCGTATATCATTCAACCATTCTCCCTTATATTTGAAGAATCTTGGTCCTGCAATCGAATATTTTTTGCCTGAAATAAGTTTAGCAGCTGCAGTCAGAGACATTTCCTTTCCTTGATATTCCACTTTTCTGTCACCAACAACCTTACACTTAATACTTGGATCATCATAATATTCGACCTCTTCTCCTACTGAAATCTGGCATTTAGAAAAGGAAAAGTTTTCTGCTTTTTCATGACTTTCTGTATCAATCTCTTGTGCCAACTGTTCTTCTTGCGCTTCTACATCACTTGGAGCAACTAATTTCAGATTATCTTTGCAATCATGGATTTCTGCCATTGCTTCCAAAATAGCATATGCTTCTTCTGGCTTCATTGCATAAAATTCACGGATTCTTTTCTGACCATTAAAGTCATCAATAGAACGCAAGTCCGGATTCAACTTATCAATAATTGTATGAAGTTTTAAATCAGATAATCTTGAATTCACCTCATACGTCGCATACACTCGGAATGCGAACGGAATACATTCACTACGATTCAATTGTTTTAATCGTTTATCTATATCATCTGCATATCCTATTTTCACGTAATCTGGGAAAGAAGGATTTGTCAGAATGTAAATTACACCTTTCTTATCACTCATATTCTTATTTCTCCACTTACAAATCAGTTTATAACATATATTTTCAAAGTGAAATTTTGCTCTTTGAATTATTCCAAAGTGTCAATTTGACACTTTGGAATAAACCTTTGAACCTTTAGAAACTGCCCTTTAATAAGCAATCCTAAAATAGTCCAAATACGCTTTATATTTATCCTGTGCTGTCAGACAGGTATCTGTCAGATAGCCTTTCTCATTATTCCATTCTTTCAACCCACGATAATAGAACATTTTCAAATTATCTTCGATGATGAATGGAACGATATTGTATTTCAGGCATTCTTTAAACATAATCAATCT
>UMET01017041.1_pt1 | contig 12595 bp, 22 predicted proteins | sample 1964821 | NCBI WGS metagenome assembly UMET01 (sample SAMEA4836027, study PRJEB28245) | human gut metagenome | biome: gut microbiome; material: fecal sample | place: Denmark | collected 2008
CAAATGACTTCTGAACAATTATCGGACAAATATTTACATTATAAAGATGGCGACAGGTGGTATGCCGCAGATGGTTTTTGAATATATTCTGAAGAAGAATGGGCTTAATCCCGCCATAGATATGAATATTAATCAGAGTATTGATTTTGGTTCCACGGCGGCGGCATTTTCCGGTGGGCAGGGAGATTTTACAGTAGAGAGGTGTTAATTACTACACCTCTCAAATGAAAGAAAAACCACAAATTTTGTGGGTGTCTTTGTCAATATATATATCTTTTATGATTCTTTTCCAGAAAGCATTTTTGTGAGAAGAATCCAATTTCTCGTACAACTCCTTCCAATCGGAAGAAAATTCTGATTGCAAGTTCTTATATTTTTGTATCAGTGGTTCTAAATCCACAGAGTCCGATTCTTTTAGTTTACCTTCCAAAATTTCATATTGTTCATCGTAGTAAGATTCAGAAATGCGTCCTTTTTGGAAGAGGAGATTCAGACGATCCATTTCCAGACGAATTTTCTTGTTTTGGTCAACAGGTGAAGATGTCTTATGTCGTACAGATTGATTTAAATGATAAATTTGCCGATCGAGTTCAGGACAGAGGTGTTCAAGCATATAAGTTTCCACAATATGTTCGGTGATGCAAGCACTTGGATGGTCGGAAAATTTTTTCGCACAACGATATCTTTTATAATGACTATAGGATCCGTCTTTCAACTTCTGTTTTTTTACAAAGCCACTCATATAGGTATTACACACCGGGCATTTGATTAAACCGCTGAATATATAGGAATCACCGGTATGTGGATAAGTTTTTGAGTCAGTGTGAGCTTTTATGGATTTGAGCTGCTCTGGTGTGATATAGGCAGGATGGTAATCAGGAATCCCGTTGTAAAATCCGGCATATAGATCCTGTTGTAAAACTCGATTGATTTGGTAAACGCTCGGAACTTTTGGATGTTCCGCGTATTTGGAGCAAATGTACTGTACTGTTTTCCGTTTGGAAAAGCAGGAAAAATAGTATTCAAAAATTTCTTCGACGATAGGTTGAGTTTCAGGATCTTTCACCGATTTTTTATCTTTCAGCATATAGCCATAAGGAGCTGCTCCGGTTACATGTTGTCGATTATTTAACTTGTGCTGGAAAACCGCTTTAATACGTTCGCTGGTTCGATCGGATTCACTTTGGTTTACAGATAACATAATATTCACGACCATCTGTCCATTCGCAGTAGAGGTATCATAATCCTCATAGATGGTTTTCCAATAACAGTGATGCTGATGTAAAATCTCCTCAGTGATCTGGTATTCTTTGATATTACGGAACCATCGATCTAATTTGGTAACAAGTATAATATCAATCTTATCTTGCTTGACATCTTCCAAAAGCCGCAAAAGAGCAGGGCGTTTACTTACTGGCTTTCTGGCGGAGATTCCTTCATCAGGATAAATACCAACGATAACATAACCCATGCGATCAGCGTATTCTGTCAGATCTTTGCGCTGAGCGTCCAAAGAGAGCCCGTGAAGAAATTGTTCCTCTGTGGAAACCCTGGGATATAAGGCACACCGTAATTGTTTCATAAGATCATCCTCCATTTCGTGTGTTGAAAATAGATACAAAAATAACAGCCAGCGAACTTCCGTTCTCTTGCGTGGCTGTTCCGAAGATGATACAATATGTCTGATAAAAGTGTTGTATATCTTCGGATATATGTTAAACCGTTCCTGTTGGCGCAGGGGCGGTTTTGTATTTGACAAATAAAACCGATTGACATATAATATGCTTAACAGGAGAGTCGGAAGGGAACCGCTACTTCCCCGCCCCGGCGTTTAAGTTTAAAACTATTAAAAAATAGCTCGTCGACTTTTGCAGGGTCAGGACGGGCTATTTTTTATGGGTATAATTTAGAATTGCAACGATTAATAAGGCAACGCTTACAATCAGGCTTAATTCCTCATATGTACTCATTGGCACCACCTCCGACAGGCTCGGAACAGGTGCAGCACGTCCCCCGGCTCCCCGGGTAAGCATATTATATTGTCAAAGATCATCATTCATCTTCGCAACTCTAAGTCTAGGATCAAAGTAAATAATAGTTGGTGATGCTCGGCACCGGAGTAATGGGCAGTTCTTAGATAATATAATTTCGTTTAGCAGCTTCTTTAATTATATTTTGATAGTTAGCAGAATTTTTATGCTTCATATTGCGATATCCACCGAAAGATTTTGGAGCTATATCGCCCAAATTCTCACGTATCCAATTATAGTCTTCTCTATCTTTTTTTTCTGCTTTTGCTTTTTCAATAGATTCGGTATATACCCTGGCTTCATATTCCGTTCTACTATCTTCAAACGGTCTGTTACTGTATTCGATGGGGTCTGCAACGATGTATTCTGGTAGATGAAGTTTTGAGAACTCTTCAAAAAAGGGACGTATTCCAAGATTAAATTCAAATAGAGTTTTGGGAAGTTTAGGGAAACGCTTGTCATTTCCGGAAACACTATATATACGCGCTCTATATTTAGAACATTCTGCAGAGCAAAATGTCTTATATTCTGAAACGGCTAAATCGGTTCCTTTATCTGAACATAGTTTTACAAAATCTAAAAATGCTTGGGTGATATTGACATCATTATTTGTTTTGGGAGGAAAAAGAATTGTATTAATATAGTTTTCTTCTTTTCTTGCCCCATCAAAATCTTTTGCTTGTCTTAAAAATTCGGGAAGTCTTAGAAAATCTTTTTTAGTCCAATAATCAAGACGAAGTTCCATAATGGAATTAGATTTTCGTAAACAAGCAATAGCTAAATCCAAGCAACCATTTCTCTTATATTCGGTTGCTTTACGCTGTAAAATGTATTCTATACTCCAATCATAATTAGTAATATCAACATGTTGATAAGGAGATTCTTTGATTGCTGCTATTCCACTTACGGTTCCTAAATCGTATACAATACCGGTTTCTTTTATTGCATAGTACCGAGGAAATCCGTTCTCCAATTCTGGAATAGAAATGGAAATAGAAGTAGAACCATTGCTATAGGTGTTTTTCGTAACTCCTGAAGAAAGCTCCTCTGTTTGTAATATCTGATTTTGTGGAGCAGTATTATGTTCGGGGACATTATAATTATCTGAAGAAAGATTTTTAATAGTTTTGGATTTAAATAATTTTTTTAAAAACATAAATGCTCTCCTTTCTAAGTTTTATAAACTGTTTCTCTTGAATTCAGATAGTAAGTAAGAATAGAAAAGTCATCATCAAATAAGAACAAATGTTCTTGAAAAATCATCTAAAGTATTGTATAGTAGATAAAGAACAAATGTTCTGTATATTGTATCACCCACATGGAAATACTGTCCATGAGGTGATGTAATGAAGATTATATATAAAATATATGCCGAACGGACAAAACAGAACTTATCTGTCCGGCAGCTTGCTGATGAAAGCGGAGTAAGCAAAACACAGATCAATGATATTGAAAACGGGAATACACACCCCACCGTTTATACCCTGTGCCTTCTTTCCCTGGCGCTTGGTGTAAAACCGTGTTCCCTTTTTGAACTGTCCGATATATAGGACAAATGACCTGATTAATGACATTCGATAAGACTTTCTCCGTTTTACTATATATAAAGTATTTTAGGGAGGAAGTCCGAATGAAGGAACACAAAAGAAAAATAATTGAAATGGTACAAAAAGCAACAAACGCAGAGTTCGTAGAATTGATCTACAGATTCTGCAAGAAATTATTGGGCTAGGGTAAAACCTAGCTCTTTTTTGTGATGTTTTCTGCTATCTTCTCTAAAGATTCCCAATCTTCAGAGGAAAGTTTAGCAAGCGCTTCGATTAATCGCTGCTTAAAAGAATCTTCTTCATTAACAATCAGATCCCCCATGAAGTCAGTGATTACCTGTTTCTTGGTTAAGGAGACGAATATTTCTCCGGTACCAGTTCTAAGCCATTCTTCATTCACGTTAAATTCTCTACAAATCAAAGAAATAACAGCATCACTCGGAGCATTTTTTCCAACTTCGTATGCAGCGATATTACCTCTCGATATTCCTATTTTTTCAGCAAATTCTTGCTGGGTCAGGTCAAGTCTCTTCCTTAATTCTTTTATACGATCCTTCATTGCATTAATCACCCCTTTCTTAAAAATATTTTACTTCAAGAAACCAAAAAAATCAATATAAAAATGTTGGTAAACAACAAAATGTTGGTTAACGGCAAAAATAGTATTGACAAAAGAAATTAACCAACCTATAATTGTGATATACCAACAAAAATAGAACGGAAAGGAGAGTGATGGAGATGACTGATGAATGGCTGGGTAAAGCAATAAAGTCTTATATGAAAGAAAACAGATTTACACAAGCATATCTTTCTAAAGAAACCGGAATCCCTCCAGATAAAGTAAGTGCTTCGTTGAATGGGAAGAGAAGATTTACGTTTTCGGAGTATGAACTTATCTGTGGTGTATTAAAAGTAAATACTGACAAATTTCTGAAGCCAAGAATACCTGATAAGAAAGGAGAGTGATTGAAATGGCAAAGAAAAATAAAAAGTCCATATATGATGAAATGGTGGAAAGTTTAGCAATTTTTGTTCTTAGAACAGCGAAAAAGGATAATCCCACGCCTGCAGAAGTAATGGCGATGGTAGAGATTTCAAAAATGTTGTTTCGGACAATTTAAAAGACCTGAGAAAGTCCCAGGTCTCAAAAGTTAATGACTTGTGTGTTTGTGATTTGCCAGTGTTGTACCTGCTTTAGATTTAGCAGAGCTGGACTTGCTTGTAGACAGAGTTCTTCCGGCTTTACTAACCGTAGCAGATGGTTTACAAGAAGATTTTCCTTTGGCCATATTGTCACCCCTTTCATAATTGAATTCGAATGTGTGTTCTAATGGTTATAATAAGGTAAAATATGTGGAAAGTCAAGAAAAAAGTTTAGAAAAACACAATATATATTTACAGGAGAGTAAACAACACACAAGATATTGTACGAATAAATCACTTATTTGTAGCAGAAACCAGAGAAGGAGAGTGAGAGAAAGTGACGTATATTATTTTCTATATTTTGGGAATTTTGTTTGCACAATTATTTCTTATTTAAATGAAAAGAGGTGAAATAGAATGCGAGAAGTGAAGTGCGACAACTGCGGAAATCTAATGACGAAGAGTACGCAAATGGGAAAATCCATAGAAGTAACAATTAAAAAAGGTTCCTATTCAGCCAGATATGACTGCTGTTCTGATGAATGCGCACAGAATCTTTTTGAAAAATTACATAAAAATTGGTTAGGCAATAATTAGAGCAGTTATGGAAGCAATGGCGGCAATAATACTTGAAATCGTAAGAATATTGTTCCAAAACTCTTTTCTTAAATACTCTGGAACTATTGCTGAACAATGATAGACAGTGTCTAATCTTTCGCGGGAATATTTTAATTCTTCTGAGTATGGTCGAGATCCACCGATTACTAAATTTTCCTTTTCGAGATTGCCGATATAATCAGATAAATCTTCAATAGGATAAGAAAGTTTTTTGGACAGTTCATCAACAGTAAGAGGAGTTTTTGATTTTAACAGTGTTTTGAGTATTTTGTTCTTAGTCATTTGGATTCTCCTTTTCTAAACTATTCGGCATGGAGGTGCCTATATCTACAGAATAGGAGAAAGTGGAAAGAAAGTCAACAGAGAGAGGAGAGTAATATAGGTGAAAGAATATATTGAAGCATTACAAGGAATTACTTTTGAGGAGTGGATAAAACTGAGAACTGCAATAGATAGAAGATTTGAACAGAAAATCGGAGAATTTAAGAAAGAACTTAAACTCTCCGACTCTAAAATTGTTGAAGACCTTATCCATTCACAATTTGGATGTAGATTGGATTGATACGCCAATCGTTACCTTTGTAATAGATATGGACGTAGTCAAGGCCGTAGAAAGTGTTCAGTAAATCTTCTGGACGCTTATCAGGAGCGTAGACAGGAGCTCCTTCTTTCCACCAAAGATATGGTGGTTTGCGCCATTCGCTTATTACACAATCAGGGTCATCGTTGAGACAAACCCATTCTCCGGCGAGACATGCATAAATTTTAAGCATAAGCAATCTCCTTTCGTATTACTCGGCTCTGGGGGAGCCTGTAATAAAAGCATAGGGGAGGAGAATAGGAAAAACAAGTTGATGTGTAACAGTGAATTCAACGCTTTACGACGCAAAGATACATTATTAGATGATTTGTTTGCGATAGAAACCAGAGAACAGAAAGGAGAGTGAATAATGAGCGAAAAAGACAAAGAAATTCTTAAAACCATTGCAGAAGCCCTACCCAATATGCCAGAGCGAGACAAAGGATATTTTCTCGGCTATGCAGAAGCGATGGCAGCAGGAAAAGGGAAAGAAAATTCTCAGAAAGATACATCTGAAAAATAGAAAATATTGGATTAATATGCCGATCATTACCTTTTGCGAAAGGAAACAAGTACAACCAGTGTCACATACATATAATCAGGAGGTGATTTTAGTGAGTGAAACCGGTGAAAAAATTATGAAAATTTTGGTTGAGCTCTATAGCCACCAAACAGGAATACAATACGAATACACGAAAGTAGAAGAAAAGGAAAAGACAGAAGAGAAAACCGCCTGATGGCGGAGAAGGACAAGCACATGATAAAAGACATGATTATAGCCATACTGCTGGCAAGAGTCAGCATGGTCTACCTATTTACAGAGTACGCACCAACAGAAGAGGTCACTGTATTCTGGTTTCTGGCAATCGTATCATTCATTTTGATCCTGATGATTGAAGATAAAATAGAGAGGATCAGGTGCAGACATGGAAAATAGACGCTTAACGATGAAAAACCCTGGAGGAAGGAATTACCGCCTTACCTGCGCTGTAGATACAGCAGATCTCCGGGTGGATATGGGGCTGGAATACCCGACGCTTTTGGGAAACAAGGTCGATACCATAGGGCGGATCGAAGACATCTGCACACTGGAAGAGGCGGAGCAGATCTTAAAACTACATAAAAAATAGCACGTGTTCCGCAAAAACACGTGCCGGTGAACTGTCGCTCACGAAAATAACAACATAATCATCATATCATGTGAGCGGCAGATTTTCAAGGAAAACGGCGTAAATCTGCCGTTTTAATTTTACAAAAAAATGACTCTTTCCCGGGCTTGTAATAGATAGTAACAAATCGGGGAAAGAGAAAAAGGCTTGAGGATGATATGAAAAAGAAGAAAAAAGGAATGGTATTCATTCCCTATGATTACGAAGCAGCGTTCCAGCAGAATCTGGATAGCCTCCATGAGCTGTTTGTGGAAGAACTCCTGAAGAATAGGTACAAATGTGTATATACGTTAAAAGAGATCACTGCAGGAGATCAATTCGAGGTTGAGATCTATCCGGAGTTCACATCCATGGACCAGATCCCGGAGGAGGGAAGAAAAAAAGATAACAGCAGGGCACAGAAAAATCTAAATGATAAAAATGCGAGAAAGTATGTGATCCGGCTGGTCAACAACAACTTTACCGACAGGGATATATGGATGACCCTGACCTATCGCCCGGGCGAAGAACCGGAGAACATGGAAAGAGCTGTCAAGAACATGCAAAATTACATTGACAGGATCAACTACCGAAGGAAAAAGAGGGGGTTGGGGAATGCCAGATATATTTATATTACAGAGTATTCCCCGGAGGCGGAGATCCGCTGGCATCATCATGTTGTAATGGACGGAGAGATGGATATGGATACGGTGGAGGCGGCATGGACAAAAGGCGACCGAAACCAGGCAAGGAGAGTCAACCGTGACGAATTCGGCTTAACAGGGATGTCTTGTTATATGACCAAAGAAAAGAACCGGAAAAAGAATGAGAGACGCTGGAACTCTTCGAAAAATCTGAAAAAATTCCGGGTGAGAAAGGTGCGCAGCAAACGTCCGGAGGCAAGGGGTGGAAGCTACCGGAAAATCAGCAGTTACATCAATGGATTTGTGAAAGACAGGGCGATATTGGAAGGGCAAGCAAAAAAATGGTACCCGGATAAGCAGTATCTGGATGCCGGGGTATATTACAACGATTTTAACGGGATGTTTTATATCCACGTGAGGATGAGGAGGGGACCGGATGGGTGGATAAAACCTTAAAAACAGTGGATAACTTTATTGGACTTTTGCACGGTGAAGCGTTTGTTCCATTTCGGAAATACGAAAGCGGAACATAGTTATCCACATATCTTAAAAACGGTGAGAAAGGAGAGGGAAAAATGTGGAAAATAGATGCCTTTATGGAAAATGGCAACAAAGCGCCGCAGGAAACGAACAGTATGTTCGGTTATGTACTCCGGTGCGAGGGATTTGAGGACAAAATATCTTTCGGATCCTGCCGACAGACCAGAAATGGACGGGATCTGGTCATGCTGCTAGAGATTTTAAGGCGCTGTAATAAATGCCAGCTGGTGATCCACACAGACAATAAGTATCTGATCGGGAACCTGGCAAGGCTGGATATTTATAAAAAACATGGTTGGAAAAACGCAAAAGGAGAAGAGATCAAATTCCGGGAACAGTGGGAGCAGATCTGCCAGGAACTACAGGGGAAAACATTGTGTTGTCAGTGCGGAACCCATGAATTTACTGCCTGGCTACAAACGGAAATGCGGAGAAAGGAGCAGGGAGAGAAGTATGTTTGATAAATTTGGAGAATTTGACACGTATAAAGAAATAAACTGGGCAGCGGAAGGATTTTTTAATGAGGGAGACCTGGAAAGTCTGAAGGAAATGGCAGCGGAGAACGGTATTCCGGAAGAGTGTGCGGCGCTTTATATAAATGGCGAGACTCCGGTATTGTGTGATGCTCTGACTGCGGCTCTGGGAAAGATCGATGTGGAATGCCGGGAACTGCAGCCGAAACAGATCATGGAAGACTGGGTGGAATATATCAAAGGACGCTGCATGGAACAGGAGAAAATAGCGCTTGCCGTCCGAAAGAAAGGGAAAACCTTGAAAGGGTGTGTGGCTGAACTGCTGAAATGGTCGTTTGCCAACCAGATACCGGTAGATAAGGAGATTTTAAAAGCGGCAGGTGTGTCAGCCGGGAGAGTGACCCTGGGAATACCGGGGATGGGACGTGCAAAAAAGATCATAAAAGAGTACTACCTGGGAGGCGTGAAATGAAAAAGAAAGAGTTATTAAGCCTTCCGAAACTGACGGTTACGGAAAAGATGCGTCGGATGGTAGCAGAAGACCATATGGAAAGAAAAAGGGTGCTCTATGGAACGATAGAAAAGTATAAGACCTATCAGTATTACCGGGCGGTCATAGCGGATGGGGTTTTAAAACTGGCGATTTTTGAACGGAAACATATCGCAGCAGGAAACGATATCCCGGAATTTGAATTATACATCGCAAAAGACGAAAAGAAATACCTGACGTATGAACCAGCCACCGGAAGATGGTATACGGCGAAGATCGATAACCTGACTTATGATTACGATAAAGGCTATATGTACGGAAATAAGCCGTGGGTTTCCGAGGAGGCGAAAAAGAAGATCAATGATTACCTGGGAACCGGAAAAAGGGAGCCAAAAGAAGCGGTACTGTATTTCCAGAACGATATCCTGAAAGAAAAACTGGAAAAACGGCACAAAAGTGAAATAGAGGCGATTGACGAGGTGATGAATACAGTACCGGATCTGCCAAAGGACTTTGACCAATGGGTGAAAACGTCTGCTTTTATCCAGGAGCGATACATCATGTACCGTGCCGGGACAAGAAAAGGCTACTGCACCCATTGTGAAAAAGAAGTAGAACTGAAAAAGATACCAAAACACAATGAGGAAGGGATCTGTCCAAAGTGCAAAAGCAAAGTACATTACAAAGCCTGGAAGAAACAGAAATATTTATCTGACACGAAAAAAGTCGGGATATTACAGAAATTAACCAATGGGACCGGATACATCCTGCGGAAATTTTCCTGCCGGATCAAAAGAACATTGGAAAAGGACTGGAAGGTGAGCTTTGCCGGATGCTGGGAAACCCAGAGCCGGAGGCTTACAGAAATGTTTGTGCCGGTAGAACTGTTTGAGTTTGGGGAATACAAACGTACAGGGATAGACCGGTGGTGCCACGAGCTAAACCATGGAATGGGAGATTATTGGCAGGAGATGGGCGGAGCGGAAGAATGTGTCCTGTATCACAGAAATATAAAAAAACTGCGAAAAGAGGCAGGTATCCAATACATACCGCTGGAACGGCTGTTATCGGAAAGGCAAGGCTGTTACTGCGTCCCAACCCAGTTATTACGGGAAGCGATCCGCCATCCGCAGCTGGAATACCTGATAAAGGCAGGACTCTACAACATAGCCTGGCAAGCAGGGCATGGACGGGGAGACCTCCGATGGGAAGAAAAGAAACCGTGGAAACTGCTGGGCGTTGAAAAAGACCAGATGCAGCAGTTGATCCGGGTCAATGCGACTATAAGGGAAATGCGGGTCCTGAAAAATGCCAATACCTGCGGGGCGAAACTGACAGATGAACAGCTCGTGTATTTTTCGGAAATGTTAGGGGAGAGGAGAATATTGGGGATCGCAAAATTCGGACACATGGAAAGATTCCACCGGTATTTCCGCGAGAATTTCGCATCAGTACAGGAAATCGGAGATTATTTTGATTACCTGGAAGACCTGAAAGCGTTGAAGATCCCGATCACCAAAAATGAACTGTTCCCCCAAAATTTTCAGGTCACCCATGAAAATATTTCCCTGCAAAGACAGGAACGGGAAGAAAAATTAAAAAGGATGCAAGTGAAAGAAAAAGACCACTTGCTGCAGGAGATGCTTCCGGAACTGGAAGAGATCTACCACGGAGAAAACGAACAGTTCCGCATTGTACTTCCCACCTGTAAAGAAGACTTCCGGAGGGAAGGAAGGGAAAACCATAACTGTGTTGGAGGGATTTATTTTGACAAAATGTTAAGAGGGGAGTCGGTTGTCCTTTTCCTGCGGAAAAAGGAAATGCCGGAAAGGGCATTCTGCACCGTGGAAATGAGGGGAAGTGAGATCGAACAGTGCCGGACCATCTATAACGGAAAGCCGCCAAAAGAAGCGGAGGAATTTATGGGGCGGTTTGCAAAACAGGTACAGAAACGAATCGTAGAAAAAGAACGCAAAGGAGGGAAATCATGGAATACGTACAAATGACACTGGATGATTGGATGCAGGAAAAGGAAGCTATACGAAAAGACCTGTGTGTGGCAGCGGAAGCGTTTGTGAGGATCGGATACCGGCTCCGGCGGATCCGGGAGACGAAAGCCTATGAACAGGACGGATATCATTCTGTCAGCGAATTTGCAGAGGCAGAGTATAAGATCAGTAAAAGCACCACCAGCACCTTTATTAAAATCCATGAGACGTTCGCAAAAGGTCCGGACAGCATGGAACTGAAAGAACCCTATAAGGGAATCGGCAGCAGTATCCTGGGAGAAATGCTGAAACTTTCGGATGCGGACCGGGAACTGATCACACCAGACACGACTAGGGCGCAGTTAAGGGAATTGAAAGCATTTAACAAAACAGAACCGGCGGAAGATACCGGGTTAACAGAAACGATCATTGAATTTTTTCGGGAAAAACCGGAAGCTTTAAATGAATTCTACAGCTCTGACGGATACACAACGGGAGATATGGAAGAGCTGGTAGACATCCTGAACCCATCTGGGAGTCTGGTATACCGGAAAGGGAGCTATATGCTGTTCTTCTACGATCTGGACAAGGGGATCAAGTATAAAGTGTTCGGAGACCCGGAAAACCACAGCATGAGCTATGGGGAATTATTTTCCATGATGCAGGAGATCTATCATGATGCAATTTCCGGAAACCGGACGTATGAAAGCTATTACGGAAAACCGACGGTGAAAGAAACTACAGTGGAAGAAACCACGGTCACGACTACAGTAACGACAACACGTCAGGCAGAGCTGGAAAAACCGGTAGAAAATCAGGTGGAAAGAACACCGGAAAAACCGGAGGAAGAACCGAAAAAAACACTGGAAAATGAGCCGGAAAAAGTTCTGCCGGCAGAACCGAAAACACCGATAAATACAATGGCGGAGACTGATTCAGAGCAGCTGCCGGGACAGATGGAGATCTTTGATTATCCGGAGGTAATGTCGGAGCAGACAAGAAAGGAATATCTGGACAACTGTATTGTTGATTTTAAAATGCCTGATAGCGGTGATTTCAACGGGATGGTCAATAATTGGATTCCGGTGGAGGATACGGATCATACCCCGGAAAACGAAAGCTATGTTTTAGTATCCTTCAGTAATTTCAGTCTTCCGGATATCGCACGATATGAAGAGGACGAGGAGGGTGGTGCATACTATCCGAGAGACGATGAGAAAACGTACTCGGAGTACGGGCTCTTTGTAAATGCCTGGATGCCGCTACCAGAACAATATAAAGGAGAACAACCATGAAAACAGCAGAGAAATTAAATCCGTTTTGCAACGTAAACTACGATAATATGATTCTGCCATCCATAACGATCTATAATTCCCCGGCAGACCACCGGGGAG